>JGI994J12354_10000197_pt1 | contig 58478 bp, 45 predicted proteins | sample IntmicLarv3ML3BL_FD_12354 | JGI IMG/M metagenome (IMG submission 12354) | reverse complement strand
ACAAGGAAAGAATATGACCGTTTCTTTTTCTTTTTTTCGTGACTGACTATTGACAAATGTTCAGTCAGTCTGTATACTATACAACAGCAGTTCATAAATTATAATAGAAGAGTGGTGAAAGAGAGGGAGAAAGATGAGAATTTCAAAATCCCCAGAAGAACGCAAGGCGGAGCTAATTACAGCAGCACGTTATTTATTTGATAAAGACGGTGTGGATAAAACGAGAGTGTCAGATATCGTGCAACGCGTAGGGGTGGCACAAGGAGTATTTTACTACTATTTTAGTTCCAAAGAGAAGATTGTGGAAACGGTAGTAGATGAAGTAGTAGCGGAATTAGATAAGGATATTCAAACTATTTTAAAGAATGAAAGTGCTGACATCATAAAGAGATTATCGGGATTATTAGAATTATATTTTGACTTTATAGACCAGTTTACAAGTGATGATATGCATGTGCTACCTAATTTTGAGAGCGGAATTATAATCGGCAGTACGCCGATGCAGCGAGCCCGTGAAATCTTAATGGAGTATATTCAACAAATAGTGAGTGAGGGTGTGGCAACAGGGCAAATAAAGGCCAGCTATTCAAAAAGCATGGTACAAGTTTTGGAAGTCGGCTTACACTGGTTAGCTTCCCAAGAACAACTTCCCAGAAAAGTTGTGTACACCTTAGTGGAACAGGCACTTTGTATAGAAAAAGGGAAATTAGTACAATATGCATGAGTTCTCAGGAACAGGTAAAAATTAATAAAAGAATATTTATTATTTACAGTTGACTAAGACAGGAGGAAAAGCAAATGAGCTTATTTTACAATGAGAAAGCGGAAGAAACACTTGATAGAATGCAAAGCGATGCAAATAAGGGGCTTTCCGTAGCAGAAGTAGCAAAGCGTTTAGAGAAATATGGACAAAATAGGTTAGAGGGAGCCAAGGAGAAAAGCTTACTTTCAATGATTTTCGATCAATTAAAAGATTTCTTGGTGGTTATATTGATAGTAGCAGCAGCGATTTCAATCGCGTTAGGCGAACCACTAGAGGGGATTATCATTTTATCAATCGTTATATTAAACACCTTTTTAGGCGTTTATCAGGAGAATAAGGCGAGCGATGCCTTAAAAGCCTTAAAAGAAATGGCAAGTCCTCATGCAAAAGTATTAAGAGATGGCAACCTAGTGGAAATTGCTTCTAACGAAGTGGTTCCTGGTGATATCGTAATATTGGAAGCGGGTGATTATGTACCGGCAGATATACGCTTAATCGAATCAATTAATTTAAAGATTGATGAAGCAGCATTAACAGGGGAATCTGTACCATCAGAAAAAGATGCGAAAGTAGTTCTTCCAGATGATGCAGGTCTAGGCGATCGTATTAATTGCGGTTTCATGGGAACAGTAATTACTTATGGACGTGGAAAAGGTATTGTAACTCAAACAGGCATGAAAACACAGATGGGTAACATCGCAGGAATGTTGAATGAAAGCCCTGATGAGGCAACACCATTACAGAAAAAATTAGATAATTTAGGAAAATTATTGGGTATCGTTTGTTTGGCTGTCTGTATTGTTATTTTCGGAATGGGTCTGATTAGAGGAATGGAATTTCTTGATATCTTCATGACTGCAGTAGCATTGGCAGTTGCGGCGATTCCAGAAGGATTGACAGTAGTAGTAACCGTAGTACTAGCGATGGGTATGCAGCGAATGGTAAAGGCAAATGCGATTATCAAGAGATTGAGTGCGGTTGAGACATTAGGAAGCACTACCGTAATTTGTTCAGATAAAACAGGTACCTTAACACAGAATAAAATGACTATTGAAAAGCTATATCATGATGGTCAAATCTATAACGTGAGCGGAACAGGCTACAGTCCAACAGGTGAAATTGTTTCAGCAAATGGAAACAAAGCGGAGGGCAGCGTACATCATTTGGTTGAGGGGGCATTGTTATGTAATGATGCGCTTTATAATCCTGAAAAAGAGAGCATTATTGGTGATCCGACAGAGGGTGCGATGGTCGTGTTGGCTCATAAAGATGGAATGACAAAGGCGGAATGGGATAGCAAATATCCACGTATTCAAGAAATACCATTTGATTCAGACCGTAAATTAATGAGTACTTTTCATCAAATGGAAGATAGAATTATTATGTATACAAAAGGTGCTCCAGATGAATTATTAATGCGTTGTACATCCATAGAAACAGCAGCAGGAGCAGAACCTTTAACAAAAGAAAAAGCAGAAAAAGTGTTAGAGATGAATATGCAGTTCGCCAAAAATGCGTTGCGTGTAATCGGTGTTGCATATAAAGTGGTACAAGAAGTACATGCTGATTTTGAAGAAGAAAAAGAACTTGTCTTTGTTGGATTGATGGGAATGATAGATCCGCCAAGAGAAGAAGCAAAAGATGCGATTGACGTATGTAAAAAAGCCGGAATAGAAGTAAAAATGATTACCGGTGATCATAAAATTACAGCGAGCGCGATTGGTGAGAAGTTAGGTATTTTATCAGAGTCAGGAGCAATCGAGGGACGTGAGCTTTCAGAAATGTCAGATGAACAGCTACAAGAAGTTGTCAAAACTACGAATGTATTCGCGAGAGTTTCACCAGAGCATAAGGTAAGATTAGTAAATGCCGTAAGAGCAAATGGAGATATTGCAGCGATGACAGGAGATGGTGTAAATGATGCTCCTTCATTAAAGCATGCGGATATAGGTGTTGCAATGGGTATCACTGGAACAGACGTTTCAAAAGAAGCTGCCGATATGATTTTAACAGACGACAATTTCGCAAGTATTGTAAGTTCTGTATCAGAAGGGCGTACAATTTATGCCAATATTCGTAAAGTAGTTGGCTTCTTACTATCTTGTAATATAGGTGAGATATTAGTTATCTTCATAGCATTATTAGTAGGTTTACCCAAACCGTTGACAGCGATACAATTATTATCCATTAACTTAATAACTGATGCTTTCCCCGCATTCGCATTAGGTATGGAAAAAGCAGAAAAAGGCGTGATGGATCAACCGCCACGTGATCCAGCAGAACCGATTGTAGATAGAATAATGGGAATTGGAATTGGGATTCAAAGTATTGCTTTAGCGATTGGAACCTTAGCTTCTTATGTATTTGGTTACTATATGCAAGCCCAAACTCTGACCACAATTTTCGACGGAACGAATACGCTCGCTTATCAAGAAGCGATGACATGTGCTTTCTTTACTTTAGTATTAGGTGAATTAATGAGAGCATATTCAGCGAGATCAGAACATGTTTCAATATTCCGTATGAAGATATTTGAAAATAGTTACTTGAATAAATGTGTGCTAGGATCACTTGTATTTGTACTGGCAACAATTTATGTACCATTCTTAAATCCAATATTCAATACAGTGCCATTAAAAGGAATTGAATTAGTATTTGTGGCATTATTTGCTTTCATACCAGTAGCTGGTGGGGAAGTAGCAAAGTTAATAAAGAAAAAGAAATAGATATAGAAAAAGATAGAATTACCCCGGATATATTGAATAAATATATCTGGGGTTTTTAAATGCCCATAAACGATAATGACTTTACCAATAATTCACAGAGAATTTACGAAAACCAGATAGTATAGCTTGATAATATTTATTATGATAAATACAACAATGAAAAAGAAAGGGAAATATTAAAAGTTCCTTTCCTTTAAAAAAATATTAGGAGGTTTTTATTTATGAAATTCAAGAAATTTATGGGTATTGTAGTATTGTTATCAAGTATGGCGGTAGTCTACGCAGGCTGTTCAAATACATCAGCAAGCTCAACAGATGTCACAGNGGGTACGCAAATGAATAATCAGATGAGTGTTCAGTCAACGACAGAAACAAAAAATGAAGAATTAGCAGGAGAACAGGGAGTCAAAGAAGGCTGGCCCCAAAAGATAACGATTGTTCAATTACCGGATGAAAATAATCCCAATGCGGGTGAAATGCACGAGGGCTTTCGTCAGGCGATGGAAGACTATCTAGGTATAAAAGTAGAAGAGCTTGAGGCATTTGAATATGCCGTAGGAATCGAGGCGATGAGAAGTGAAAGGCTTGAGGTTATGCTTGTCACTCCAATGAGCTATTATCAAGCCAAAAATGTGGCGAATATAGAGCCATTGGTGACAACAGGTGTGAATAATACATTGCCTTATAAAACGGTATTTATAACGAAAAGTGATAGAGACGACATAAACAGTCTTGAGGATTTAAGAGGAAAAACATTCGCCTTTGTTGATCCGGCATCTTCTTCAGGTTATATGTATCCAAAAGCAAAATTAGTAACATCATTAGGTTTAGAGGCTGATCAGCTTGAGAACCCCAATTATTACTTTTCAACAGTTGCATATTCAGGTAAACATGATTCTAGCTTGATGGGTGTGGTAATGGGAGATTATGATGCGGCAGCAGTTGCATTATCGGTAATAGATGGATTAGTAAATGCTGGTATGGTAGATGAGTCAGATATTAAAATCATTGATGAAACTGATGAAATTCCCAATGCTTGTTTTGTAATACGAGGAAATTTGCCACAGGATTTAAAGGATAAAATAAAGGAATTCTATTTACAATATGATGATGCAACATACTTTGAGGCATTTTATAATGATTCTTTGGCAAGATTTATAGAAGCAAAAGATTCTGACTATGATGTTGTGTATGAGATGATTGAAATATTGAAAATAGAGGAGTGAGAATAGATGAGTACATTATTATCCATAAAAAATCTTAAGAAAAGCTATGATAAAAATACATTTGCCTTAAAAGGCGTTGATATAGAGTTTAATAGCGGTGAGTTTGTTGTTATTATTGGTCCATCCGGTGCGGGTAAGTCGACTTTCATTCGTTGTATTAACAGAATGATTGCTCCCACTGAGGGGGAAATCATTTTTGACGGAGTGCATTTAGAGAGTGTATCAGGTAAGGCGTTGCGAAAGCAAAGAGCAAATATAGGCATGATATTTCAGCATTATAATCTGGTTGGCAGGGTAAATGTGATTAAAAACGTACTTCATGGCCGTTTGGGGAAAATGTCATTTATCCAGAGTTTTTTGGGACTTTTTAGTGAAACTGATAAGCAGGAAGCATATAGTCTAATTAAAAAGGTAGGGCTTGAAGAGCAGATATATAAACGGGCAGATGCCCTATCTGGCGGCCAGATGCAAAGAGTAGGGATTTGCCGAGCAATCGTGCAGCAGCCTAAGCTGCTTTTAGCAGATGAACCGATTGCGTCACTTGATCCAAAATCGGCGAAGATAGTAATGGAGCAGATAAAAGCGATTACAATGGAAAGAAATCTTGCCTGCATTGTAAATCTACATCAGGTTGATTATGCGAAGCAGTACGCAACAAGAATTGTTGGTATTAAGGATGGATTGGTGGTCTTTGACGGAAAACCGGCGGAATTGACCGATGAAATGATTGCCGATATCTATCAAGGAAAAGAAGAACAGATGGTTTTAAAAGCAGAACAAAAAGCGGCTGTACATACTGAGAATGGAGAACATAAATATGCGTAATGAGGAAAGAAAGGGGAATTTTTCATTATCACAGACCTCAAAATACAAAATTATTATTAGTATCATGGGGGTAGGGGCAATGCTTGGCGGGTTGTTTTGGTATCTTAGAATCAATCCAATAATAGCAATGATGTCGTTTCCAGAGTTTTTTACATTCTTTATCGAGCGGTTTTGGCCTCCTAACTTTAAAAACATTACAACATATATACCACTTATATTAGAAACTATTTTATTTGCTGTTGTTGGTACATATATATCGGCAATTTTAGCCTTTTTATTCGGTCTGTTGTTATCAGAAAAGACAAATCCGCTGGCATGGCTGCGCGGCATGATTAGGTTTATTATTTCATTTATGAGAAATGTGCCAATACTCATCTGGGCATCTTTGTTTGTATACATTTTTGGCATCGGGAATATGGTGGGATTAATCACTCTTGTTGTTGCCACTCTTGGATTTTTGGCTAGGTCATATTCTGAATCAATGAATGAAATCGCCGGAACTAAGTTAGAAGCATTGAAAGCGTGTGGGGGTTCATATTTGCAAGTTCTATTTCATGGGTTGATACCAGAGTTTGTTCCATCATGGATTAATTGGACCTTATTTTCACTCGAAATAAATATTAGGGCCTCAGCCATTCTTGGTATGGTTGGTGCGGGCGGTATTGGGATTATGATTCAAACTAATATCCGTTTATTCAAATATAGTGAGGCTCTGTCCTTAATTCTTGTGCTTGTAGCAATGGTGTTATTAACAGAGTTCAGCACGAACAAATTGCGCAAACAAATACGCTAGAGGGGGGAAAAGATGACAAAAGGAAAAATTAAGATATCAAGAACAGGAGATAAAATAAAGTCGTTATTGATTTTTATTGGGCTAGTGACAGGCTTCATGATAAGCACTCGCTATCTAAATCTTGATATTAATAAATTTATTTCTCGGCTGCCTAATGTTGGAAAGATACTGAAACAACTGATGGCTGTTGAGTTTCAAGATATTACAGCAATATTAAGAGGAATGTTTTCTTCAATAGCGATTGCTCTTGTGGCATTGTGTATGGGATTTATAATCTCAATCCTGCTTTCATTTCTTGCGGCATCAAACATCGCGCCAAATAAAGCTCTGGCCGCTTTTATTAAAGCTTGTGTTGCAATTATAAGAGCCGTTCCAGCGCTAGTTTGGATGTTAATGGTGGTAGCGAGCATTGGCTTTGGAAATACTTCCGGTATGGTTGGAATGATATTTTCGACTATGGGATATTTAACCAAATCCTTTATAGCCAGTATAGAGGAAATGGGGAATAATACGATTGAGGCGATGAGAGCGACAGGGATGAGTTGGTTATCAATCGTAACCAGAGGATTATTACCCAGTCTGATTCGTCCCTTTTCAGCTTGGAGTGCGATTAGACTAGAGGGCAATATTGCGGAGTCAATTAGTTTTGGTATGGTAGGAGTAGGCGGCATTGGAACTCAACTGATGAGAGCAATCGGCAAATATAATTATGCCGCAATTACCACGATTATTTTAGTTATCTTTACAACCATGTTCATTATTGAGAACCTAGTAAACAAATTCAAAAAAACATTATAAGAGAAAGGAAATGTGACACCATGAAAAATTATGTAAGATTGCCGATAAAAAACGCATATAACGTTAGAGAGCTTGGGGGCTATTCATGTATGAAAGGGAAAGTAACAAACTACCATCGTTTTTTGCGGGCAGATGATTTATATTTACTGGATAAAGAGGATATTGATTTTCTCCTTGAATATGGTGTTGGTGCTGTGATAGACTTACGCAGTGCTTTAGAGTTGGAGCAAAATCCCAATCCATTTTCAAAAATAGCGGGAGTCAACTATAGGAATATTTCATTGATGGTGGATGATATAGCGAATGTAACCCGCGTGATAGAGAATTTAACCTCCACATTTTTAAAAGAATTTTATGTAAAGTTATTAAAAGACTCAACTGCTGCGATTAAAAAAACATTTGAATTTATCGCCGAACAAGACCAAGATAAGTGTATAATATTTCATTGTGCAGCCGGTAAAGACCGAACGGGGATTATAGCGATGCTGCTGCTTGGACTTGTAGAGGTAGAAAAATCCGATATCATTGCAAATTATGAGGTGACAGCAACTTATCTAAGAGATAACCTAGCAATACAAGCGAATTCCAAGCAATATCCCTCAGCATTAATGGAGTCAAGACGTGAAGATATTGAGCCAACAATTAATTATATTATCGACAATCATAATACAATAGAAAACTATCTATTAGATATTGGGATATCAGAAACGGTACTTAAAAAAATTAAAAACAAGCTATCTTAATGATAGGAAACCAAAAAATGAACAGGGTTAAAGACCTTGTTTTATTTTTTTATCGAATTTTTTGAAAACAAAATACTTTTAAGATAGCCTTGTGTAAAAAAGTTGAACTATGGTATACTTGAAAATACGAATATACCTTTAAAACAGTAAGTAAGATGAGGGTAAAAAGAAGCCTTATATTAGGAATAATTCAGACGGTTTGGCGATGATTTTGGGAGATAAAAAGATGAGAGCAGTAGAAATAAGTGTGATTATTCCAGTATACCAAGCGGAAAAAAGCCTTAGCAAATGTATAGAGAGCATTAGAAATCAAACCTTTAAAGATTGGGAAGTGATTTTCATCAATGATGGTTCAACAGACAATAGTGGGTCAATCTGTGAAGCATATGCGGACTTGGATAAAAGGATCAAAGTAATTCATCAAGAAAATGCGGGCGTGAGTGCTTCAAGGAATTTGGGAATTGAGAAAGCCGCAGGCTCCTATATATGCTTTGTTGATAGTGATGATTATATAGATAAGGATATGCTTTTAAAATTATATGAAGCGATACAAGAGCAAGAGAGCCATCTATCCTGTTGTGGTTTTAAGAGAGTTTTCTATCATGGTGAGCAAATAAAAAAAGAGGTTGATGTTTTGCCCGCTTGTGGGGATATACAAGATGAGGAAGCCTTTAAAGCACAATTTGGCTTGCTATATGAAAAAACGCTATTAGGTGCAGTATACTGTAAATTATATCGCACAGCAGTGATAAAACAGCATAAAGTGAGGTTTTGTTCGGATATATATATCGGAGAGGATTTTCTTTTCAATCAAGAATATCTACAATACGGCTTTCAAATCAGCATTATTAATCAGCCATTATATCACTATATTTGCAAAGACAACGGTTCATTAACAAAAAAGGTTGATTTCAATAAGGAGCAATATAATCGAATACTATTTAAAAAATCTCGTGAGTTTTGTGAGAACAAAGGGATATGGGAAGAGACAAAAACGTATATCAGTAAATTATATTTGAGAGGTTGTTTTATCAATATAGAGCAAATTTTTGGAGCCGATATCCATATAAAATTTCGTGAAAAAATAAAATATGTGAAAAAAATTACCGCTTCGAGCGAAACCAAAGAGGCTCTAAAAATAAAAAAGAAAAAAGACCCAGAATATCAATTATACCGTATTTTTCTAAAGAGCAAGAACACCATTTTCATCATGTCCTTTGCATACTTTAGATTAGTTTTGAAAAAAATAGTTAGATAGCAGGAGAAAATAATAGATGAGCATAACAAATAAGATATTGAAAATTACCAATTTCTTTAAACCGTTATTAAAAAAAATAATGCCGATACAATTTTTAAGATGGTTAAAAGAATCCATGATGTCACGAAAGACCAATGCTTTTATCGAGCAAGGTATTCAACCTTTGGATATTGAAAAATATCCTAAGGGGATTAACCTAATCGGAAATATCAAAGCTGAGATTGGTTTAGGGCAAAGCTGCCGATTAGTGGCCGCTCAAATTGAGCATACATCACTCGCCTATTCCGTTTATAATTTTAGAGCCGATGGCGATATCCGCGAACAGGATAACAGTTTTGAAAAAAAGATACAAGACAGTCTTCCTTATAGCATCAATCTATTTCATATCAATCCGTATGAATTGGACTTAGCATGTTTGGAGTTAAAAAAAGAAAGCTGGGATTTTCGATATAATATAGGCTTTTGGTTATGGGAGTTAGAAGATTTTCCTGAAAAATGGACAAGATTTTTTCCGCTATTGAATGAAATTTGGACGCCGTCTCAGTTTATCACAGACAGCATCAAAAAGAAAACTACGATACCCGTCAAAACCGTTCCTTACTGTGTAACAGCGCCGACGAACGAACGGTATAACAGAGCATATTTTGATTTGCCGGAAGATATCTTTTTATTCTTAGCGATGTATGATGCTGGCAGCACTATGGAGCGAAAAAATCCGATGGGAGCGATTCAGGCATATAAAAGAGCCTTTACAAAGGAAAATAACAAGGTTGGTTTAGTGGTTAAAATCAACAATTCAAAAAAAGAAGACATTGCAATCCTAAAAGAAAATTTGGCTGGATACCCGAATATATACTTTATCACTAATACCTTAGAAAAGGTACAAGTGAATAGCTTGATTAAACAGATGAATGTCTTTGTATCCCTGCATAGAGCGGAGGGATTTGGCTTAGTACTAGCGGAAGCGATGTTGGTAGGAGTGCCGACAATAGCGACAAATTGGTCTTCCAACACCGAATTTATGAACCATGAGGTCGCTTGTATGGTGGATTATGAGATAGTGGAAATCAAAAAGATATGCGGACAATATAAGGTCGGTCAGAAATGGGCGGAGCCAAATGTGGACATGGCAGCAGAATATATGAAAAAACTTTATGAAGATAAAATATTTTATCAACAAATATCAAGCAAAGCATTCTCCTATTTGACAGAGAAATTAAGTATGGAAAATGCCGTAAAGTTACTTGAAACACGAATAGATGAAATTTATCAAGAGAATGGAAAATAGGTTGAATTAAAATGATTATAAAAATGATATTATTAATGATATGGCTTGTCATTATTCCCCTCTACATAGGGGTCTTATTTACAAAAAAACAAAGAACCGACAGCAATAGTCCGCTTATGGCATACTTAAGCGGAATGATTGCTTTAATGGCATTATTCCAAATCCTATATATTCCAATGGTTTTTTTAGAAACATCATTGGAGGCTTTAATTATAGTATGGGGAAGCGTTGCTGGTCTGTTAGCCTTTTATTCGCTATTAAAAAATCGAACATTGAAAGCCTATAGAAGCTATTTCATAAAAGAAATAAAAAGTTATACACCAGTGATGTGGTTCGTATTTTTATTTATCTTGATGCAGATTGCGTTATTTGCGATGACCCAGCATATGGACGGTGATGATGCTTTTTACGTAGGCACAGCGCTAGAAGCGTGGAAAAATAATAATATGTTTCAGGTAGAGCCTTATACGGGAGCATTATATACTGAATTTCCCGCTCGCTATGTGTTGTCAAGTTTTGCAATTTTCACGGCAGCCTATGCGAAAATCAGCGGATTTCATCCGACGATAGTCGCTCATACTATTTTGCCTTGTATATTAGTACCGATGGCATATGCAATTTATTATTTATTAGGAAAACATTTCTTTAAAAATAATCGTCGGGCGATTACATTATTTTTATTTTTCATCGGTATGCTACATAGCTTCGGCTATTATTCAGTGTATTCCATGTCTACTTTTCTAGTACAGAGAATTTGGCAGGGGAAAGCAGTTTTAGCCAGTATTCTTATCCCCTTTCTGTTTTTGTTAATGCTAAAAACATTTAAGGAAAAAGGGGGAAAAGGAGAATGGATTTTAGTATTTATATCTGTTATAACCGCCTGTATGGTTTCCCCGATGGGGGTAGCACTGGGGGCGATTGTGGTTGGCAGTTTTGGCTTGGCATACACACTCGCCGAACGAAACTATAAATATTTGCTTTATACAGCAATATCAATACTGCCATGTGCGATTTTAGGCGGTATTTACTTGATAATACGATAAAACGATAGAGGTGTAAAAGTGTCGGAGATTATAGAAATCATACAAAAAAGTTATTTTAATTTTAATATGGCAGGAGCAATTTATCCGTTGTTTTTGGTAGCGTTATTCTATCTATATTTGCAGAAAGAAAATGCCGAGGATAAGAAGTTTTTTCTCTATCCAACCATCATTTGTGCAATCATAGTATTATGCCCGATAACAGCATGGGTTATTATGGATTTTTTTCTCGGAAGAGATGTTTACTGGCGGATATGGTGGCTCTTTCCGGTATTGCCAACAGTAGCATATGTGGGTGTAAAAATTGTGATGTCGCAAAAGAAGAAAAAAAAGCAAGGCATGGTACTTATTTTTTTAACTATCATCATTGCCTTTTCCGGCAGATCTATTTATACTCGTGAAACGATGCGAAAGCCAGAAAACATATTTAAGCTGCCGAATAATGTGTGTGAAATAAGCGATATGATTGCGGCCGATAGCAATAATCAAGAGGTTCTAATTTTGATTTCACATGATTTAATTGAATATATTCGCCTGTATGACCCCAACATAAAATTATTATATGGAAGAGAAACCATACGCATGAATTTAGGTACAGCAGAACAGTTAGCGGTGTTTGAAGAACTGGTATCAGAAGAACCGGATATGGAAGTGGTGGCGACGCATGCAAGGGCGGCAGGCTGTGAGTATATTGTCTTATCCAAATTGTGGGATATAGAAGAGGTCTTGCGTCAGAATGATTATATATTGCTGGGAAATACCAGTGGATATAGTGTGTATAAGGATATTCAGTAGTGAGTGGTATTGACCAGTTGCAAAGGAAGATAATAAAATATGTATAGGAGTTAGAAATAAAAATTACCAATAAAATATAAACCCCTAAGCCACTTAGACTCCGAGAGCAAAAGTGGCTTTTTCATCTTGCGGCAAAATATCCACCGTATCATCAAAAACTTTAGATATTATACAAAAACTATAAAATGTTCCCCAAACAATAAACGAAAATATGCTATTTTATATATAAAGAAACGAGGTGAGAAGCACAATGATAAAAGTTATGCTAGTCGACGATGAAATCCTTACATTAAATTATTTAAGGGCATTAATTCCGTGGCTTCAAAAAGGCTATCAAATAGTAGGTTGTGCAACAAATGCCCAAAAAGCGATAGAATTATTTGAACAACACAGACCAGAAATCGTAATTTCAGATATTCGCATGGTTGGCATGGACGGTTTAGAACTGGCGATGCGATTAAAGAAAAAGAACCCCGATACAATGATTATCCTAATATCCGCCTATAAAGATTTTGACTATGCTCAAAAAGGAATCCGCTATGGTGTTTCCAACTACCTATTAAAACACGAATTAAGCGAAGAAGTACTGTTAAAAGAATTAGAAAAAATCCGTGAACGATTAGATACAAACTATAAAAAAGGGAAAGTATATCAGCAGCATTTTGTCAAACAACTGATATACAATCAGGCAGATGAAAATGACATCAAAAAAAGCAATCTAGGAAAACGTTTTTTTCTTTTTATGCTTCACAAAAATAACCATTACGAACACGGCAACAGCAAGACCACCAGTTGGAGCCAAACGGAACTAGATGTATTAGCCGAGCATTTAGAAACATCATTAGAAAATATTATCTTCTATGTAGCCGATGCTCAGATAACCTCAAATAATATCATGGCACTATATAAAATAGAAAATACGAGCAGTAAATATGTAGTCAATAGCTTGATTGAGCAAAAATGCACCAAAATCAGTCATGAGCTTAAAAAAATCAATCATTGCCGATTTAACATCATATACAGTCTGGAAATAAACTCAAGTGAAATCAGCACAACCTTTCAGCGGATGTCAGGTCAAATCAGATTTGCAGCCTTTTGGGAGAGCAACAAAGCATATTGTCTCACCAAATTATCAGAAGTCAGGGAAGAAAAAGTAGTATGGACGCCATTAATAGAAGATTTGAAAAATGCCGTCTATGAAGATATATCGGAAGTGGAAGCAGTAATCCAATACATATTTGAACTGATTGAGTATCCTTTTCATAAGCTGAGAATGTTACAGCAGCTTCTCTATGTGTTAGAAAATGTATTGATAGAATTAGAAGAAAAAGAGGGGATTGCGCTTCCCCAACAAGAGGAACGGATATATAAGCTTATAGAAATAAGACAGCACTATATTCAGGCATTCACCTATATTAATAAAGGCATTACCCAAAGAAATAACCGTAAATATTCAAAAATAGTATTAGAAATCATGCGTTATGTGCGTAAAAACTATAGTCAAGAGATGAGTTTGGAAATGCTTGGTGACACATTTCAGATGAGCGGTATCTACCTAGGACAGCTATTTAAAAAAGAAACAGGAAGCACCTTTTTAAAGTATTTGACCAATTATCGCATAGAAGAAGCGCAGAAATTATTAGAAGAGGGGAGCCGAAATATAACGGAGGTTTCCGAAGCGGTGGGCTATAAAACTAGCCAATATTTCAGTCAAATCTTCGTCAAAAATGTTGGTATCAAGCCTCAGGAGTATAAAAAATGGAAAGAAAAAAGATGAAAAAAAGACAATTAAAGTGGCGGATTCTAAAGAATATCGCTGGCGTTTTGGCGGTTTCCATGATAAGTAGCTCCGTCGTCGGCTATTTTTATTTTAATAAAGTTGTGCGAGAGCAGAAAATATCCGATGAACAGATGAAATTACAGCAAGTGGCCAGTCAAATTAATTTTTTAGCGGCTGATATAGATAATTTTGCAAGCAGTATTATCGTTGATGATGTCCTACAAAAAGCGGTGAGCAAAATATCCTTTGAAAATGAATTTGAACGGGTAAAAAATCGTGATATTGTGACCAAGCGGCTGGTATTTTATAACAGTATGCGGCTTTATCTGGCAAGTTCTTTTTTAGAAATGGAAAACAACGAAAAATATAGCAGCTATACAAGCATTGTCGACGAAGTATATTTCAGACAGAAATTCAGCATACCTGAATTAGTGCAATACAGTGAAAACTCCGATTGGATATATTCACAGCCTTATTATGGTATTGATACAGGAGGGCTACAACAAGTCATTTGTTATCGTGTGGACATGTGGGATAAGCATCAATTTAATCAACAACAAGGAACATTATATTTAGAAATCTATTTGGATTACTTTTTGGAGCAAATTAAAATGTATGGAAAAGAGTATGCTAATGTGTGCCTGCTTGGAAATGATGGCCAGCTTCTATATATACAAGATGAAGGTGAGAAGATACAACATTTTTTGGCAACCGGAATCGAGATAAATGCCGAGGGTGTCTACAATATAAACGGAGGCTATTTATTGAGTGAAAATGTTGCTAATGTGGGATGGAGATTATATTCCGTGATAACTGATGAATATATTTGGAGTAGGAGCGGCTTTGTTCTGTATTTTTTTGCCGTCAGTTTTTTATTATCATTGATACTAATTCTCTTTTTTACTTCAAAGGTATTAGAAGCGATGATACGACCAATTACCAAACTATCGGTGCAGATGGAGCAGACCGAATATGGCCATATGCCGATTATGGAAAAAATCCATACCAATGATGAAATTCAGGATTTGTATGAACATTATGAAGACATGTTGATTGAATTAAAGCGCGGAATGGATGATCGGATTGGTTATGAAAAACAAAAGAAAAATATGGAATTTGATATTCTGCTTTCACAAATTCATCCCCATTACCTATATAATGTCTTAAATACGGTTAAGTATTTGGCGGCAGCAGAGCATAATCATGATATTGTAAAAATTGTGAATGCCTTAATTTACACCTTGCAAGAAACATTAAATGTTGGAGAGGACAATGTGGAAACAACCGTTGAAAAAGAACTGCTGTTGACCGATAGCTATTTAACAATTCAAGAATACCGGTATCCTCAGACATTTCAAATACACATCATTTGTCCAGAAGAGTTAAAGCGCTGTATGGTTCCAAAGACCATCATTCAGCCGTTAGTTGAAAATGCCATTTTGCACGGTATTTTACCAACAGGGAAAGCAGGACAGATAAATATTATGATAGAAGAACGAAGTGAAGCACTTGCTATCATTGTCGAGAACGAGGGCAAAAAGATAGATAAGGCGGTACGCAAGCTATTTGAAACAACAGAGGCGAAAATAGATAAAGCCGACGGGCGAAATCATATTGGCATTTTAAATGTTAGAGATAGAATACGTCATCTATATGGGGAAGCCTACTATATGAAGATTGAGGAAAGAACAAATGGAGGAACAAAGGTGACGCTGCGTTTACCCAGAAGAAGAGAGGAGAATATTACATGAAAAAAGTCATGTTGATGCTTATAATTATCTGTATTCTAGGGAGTTTCGCTGGGGGCTGCGTTCCTGTTCAACAAAATAATCAAGAAACACATACCGACATAAAAAAAGCCGAGCATGTTACCGGAGAATACCTAACGGATTATCATCTGTCCTTGCCGGAGGATTATGTCGGAACCCTTACCATGTGGGGGTGGGATGATTCCTATTATCGAGCGGTGACAGAAGCATTTAAAAAGAAGTATCCTAATGTAACATTTGAGTATACCAATGTTGCGAATGGAGATTTAGTCAATAAATATCAGACGGCTCTTGCCATTGGCGGAGAGTTGCCTGATATTGCATGGGCGATCGTAGATTCCAGAGCACAGGTATTTGCACTCGATATGTGGGAACCGCTCGATCAAGAGCCGTATAATTTTGATATATCAGAGATTTTTGAATACTTACATCCTCAAATGATAAATGAAAAAGGCGAAGTATGCGGGATTGAGCAGAGTATATCACCAGCAGGCTTAGCTTATCGAAAAGATTTGGCAAAAAAATATCTCGGAACCGATAACTTGGAAGAGTTAGAAGAAATGTTATCTGATTGGGATGACTTTATCGAAAAAGGCAGAGAGGTATATCAAAAAAGTGACGGACAAGTCTATATGTTTCGCGGTTTAGGAGATGTTCAGGTATTTATCAGAGAACAAGGCGGTGAGGCATGGATAGCTGGTAATGAGATTCGAGTTACCGATGCCTTAGAGTATTCAATCAATAGAACCGGTGAATTTCGGGATAATAACATTGTTGATAATTTAGAAAGCTGGTCGCTTTCATGGTATCAGTCCTTTGGGGGAGAGCAGCATATCTTTGCTGGCTATGCGACATGGTCTTTGGCAATGGTTATCGAGCCTTATGATATCGAGGGACAACAAAAGGGACATTGGGGGCTGATGAGTGCGCCGGAGGGCAATATAAGCTGGGGCGGTACGACGATGGGCATTACAAAAACTTGTGAGGATAAGCGTTTGGCATGGGAATTTATAAAATTTGCTACCCTGTCAACAGAGGGGGCAGAGGCAATTAATGCGATTGGCTTGATGACATCAGCAGTGAAACCTTATCAAGAAAATCCAGCCCTTGGAAGCTATGAAAGCAGTTGGTTTGGTGAGCAGGATTTGGGAAAATATTTTTTAGAAGAAATCATTCCCAACATCAAGACCAGACCGATTAATAAAGATGATAATGTCATTCATGAGGTGCTGAATTTAGTTTCAACAGCATTAAATAATGATCCTCTACTGAGTTCAGCAGAAGTTGTTGAACTGCTGAAAAAAGAGTTGAGCGAACGGCTTCCCGATTATGAGGTTAAATAACTATAAAATGCAAACAAAATCTTGTGAATGTAATATAGAATTGAAAAATACCGAATGCTAAACTATTTCTATAAAAAGCTCATAATGCGTCATGAAAGAATGGGGCAATAAGACAAAGTCAGCAGGAGGAAGAAGATGAAAAAGAAAATTTTAAGTATTTTATTAAGTGTAACATTGATTACAACCCTAGCAGTTGGTTGCAGTCCAAAAGCAGATAATAAGGACACGACTCCAGCGGATACCAATGCGGTGTCCGATTCAAGTAAGGAGTATGAGGGGATTCATATTTCAGATGCGAATATTGAATTGACAGTATGGGAGTCTACCGGTGGTGCGGATCAGTTCGTAATGCAGGCAGGTGAAGCGTTTACCGCAAAATTTCCGAATATCACAATTAAGTATGTGAATGTGGAGTTAGCGGACTCTCCGGGACAAATTGCGTTAGATGGTCCTGGCGGAGTGGGACCCGACATATTTGCGACTCCAAGTGATGCGATTGGCACATTGGTGGAGAGCGGTCATCTTTTGCCGAGTCAACAACAGGACTATATTAAGACACAGGCTTTAGATTCTTGTGTGGCGGCAGTCACTTTAGGCGGTGAAATGTATGGCTATCCAATTTCGGCGGATACCTATGCTTTATTTTATAACCGTGATTTGATTTCCGATGAAGAGGTGCCAACGACATTTGCAGAATTAGAAGAGTGGTGTAAAGAATTTCAAGCGGCAAATTCTAACAAACAAGGTTTCCTGATGAATGTGGCAGAGGTATATTATACATATATATTTACAACAATGAATGGAAATCGAATCTTTGGGCCAAACGGAGATGATGAAACAGCGAGCAATATGAACAATGAAGAAGCGGTAGCAGGAATGAAATATTTCCAAAGTTTGCGCGGTATTTTAGATGTGCCGGCAGCCGATATCACTTCAGCATATTGTGATGGTGCATTTCAAAGCGGAGATGTAGCGATGTATTTAACCGGACTTTGGAATGTAGCGAATTTCCGTGATGCCGGAGTTGATTTTGGGGTTGCAGCAATTCCAGCTTTACCAGGAACCGATACACCGCCAGCATCATTATCAAACGCCAGAAACATGGTGGTATCCGCTTATTCAGATTATCCTAACGAAGCAGCGGCATTTGGATTATTCATGATGTCTGAGGAGATGCAGCAATTAAGATTTGAAATCACAGGGGCATTGCCATCAATCAGTATTGAGTTAGAAGAAGATTATGTAAAAGGCTTTTTAGAGCAATTAGACTACGCCTTTCCAATACCATCAACAGTGAAAATGAATAATTTCTGGGAAACAATGAATTCTGCGAGTGCCAATATTTGGGATGGTGCGGATGTACAGGCGGAATTAGATGCAGCGGATAGAGTAATTATGGCAGAGTAAAAATAAAGGAAGTTATAGAATATAAAGAGGGCCGCTGTTTGACAAAGAGCATACAGCGGTCTGTCTTATAAATAAAGCGAGGTGTTGAAAATGGAAATCAAAAAAGATGGGAGTTCTAAAGGGAAGATAAAATTAGCCGCCTTTGTATTTATGGGACTAGGCCATATTTTATATTTGAAACAATATGTAAAAGGGGCGATATATGCGTTTTTAGAAATATGCTTTTTAGTTTCGCTCCCAATGATTATCAGAAAACTGACAGAGCTGGTCACATTAGGAGAGGCTCAACCGCATCTGCCGATTAAAGAGCGTGACAATTCAATTTTCATGCTGATAGATGGGGTATTGATATTGATGCTTGTAATTATATTTTTTGTTTTATATACTATGTCTATAAGGAATGCGATGCAGGAATATGAGCAGTATTGTTTTTGGAAAAAGTACAAAACCAATAAGCAGACATTAACCAATATTTCAGGCAAAGCATTTCCCGTTGTGGGATTGGCACCAGCCGTGCTATTGGTGGTATTCTTTGTTCTTGTACCGCTAATTTTTTCAGCCTGTGTTGCTTTTACAAATTATTCCCTGCCATCTCATATACCGCCTAATAATACTGTTGATTGGGTTGGATTCTCTAACTTCACGGCCTTATTTGGCGGCAATACCATATGGGCAGGAGCTTTAGGAAGAGTGGCGTTGTGGACAATTATATGGGCATTTTTAGCGACCTTTACTTGCTTTTCAGTAGGTATGTTGGTGGCAGTGATATTAAAGGAGGCAAAAATCAAGATTGCACCCGTCTTTCGGGTTCTGTTCATTTTACCCTATGCTGTTCCCTCAGTGGTCAGTATGCTGGTGTGGGCGAACCTGCTAAATGGCTCTTTTGGGATTGTGAATCGAACATTACAGGAGCTAAATCTGCTTTCAGGAACAATTCCTTGGTTGAGCGATCCGACAATGGCAAAATTCACTTGTGTGTTAATAAATCTTTGGGCGGGCTTTCCCTACTTTATGTTATTAGCTACCGGTACAATGACTTCCATATCCGATGATATTTATGAAGCGGCGAAAATAGACGGGGCGAGCAGTGCGCATATGGTAAAAAAAATCACCCTGCCATTAGTCCTATATCAAACAGCTCCTCTTTTGATTATGGGCTTTACCAGCAACATCAATAATTTTGGTGCAATTTATTTCTTGACAAGCGGCAAACCGGTTGTAGCGGATACCACGACGACAGGTGCTGGCGGCACTGATATTCTGGTGACATGGATATATAATCTGACGATGTCAGAACTAAAGTACAATTATGCCTCCGTAATAGCGGTTATGATTTTCGTCATTATGGCACCATTTGCCGTTTGGAATTTTAGGCGAACCAAAGCATATAAGGAGGGAGAAGTGTGATGAATACTATTAGTAAAAAGATTTCAGGAATTTTAGCGATTTTGTTTTTAACCATTATTTCACTCTGGGTTATTTATCCCTTGGTATATATTGTAAATGGGGCGTTTTCTCCCGGTTCATCAATCTCTTCGATGAGCATTATTCCATTTGCGAATGGTTTTACGACAAAGCATTTTGTTCGCTTATTTGAGCAGACTGATTATATCAGATGGTTTAGAAATACATTTATAGTTGCGGCATCGACATCAATTTCAACGGTGGCAGTAGCTTCTTTATCCGCCTATGTATTTTCTCGTTTTCATTTTAAAATAAAAAAAGGAATGCTGATGTCGATGCTGATACTGCAGATATTTCCATCCTTTGTAGGAATGGTAGCCATCTATGTCATTTTGCTGCGAATAAATGGCCTTGATACTTTATGGGGATTGCTTTTAATGTATTTAGCCGGAAACATACCGTACAATGCTTGGATGGTAAAAAATTATTTAGACACGATACCAAAATCATTAGATGAAGCGGCGAGAATTGATGGGGCAAGTCATTTTCAAGTATTTCGTAAAGTTATTTTACCAATCGCAAAACCAATTTTGGTTTTCACAGCGATAGCGAGTTTTGTGGCTCCGTGGATGGACTTTATTTTTCCGAAAATGGTTCTGCGTTCTTCCGAAAAGCAGACCTTGGCCTTGGGACTAATCGGTTTTGTGTCTGATAAGAAGAATGAGTTTACGGTATTTGCCGCCGGCTCTCTTTTGGTCGCAGTGCCATTTATTATATTCTTTGTAGCGATACAGAAGTTAATTATTGCATCATTGAGCGGAGCAGCAGTGAAAGAATAATTTTATAAAATAAAAAAGGATAGTCTAAATTGTAAAGGAGAGCGAGCATGAAACATAATTTAAACTTGAAAAAAATCAGAAATAAAAAAATCGAGCGTCTTTCGGATAACTTTTGCGGCAATGATCCCGATGGGAATGAAATCGCTTTTACCAACTACTACATGCTAAAGAATGGCAAGCCGTTCTTTGCCATCAGCGGTGAGTGTCATTTTTCAAGAGTACATGAAAGGCAATGGGAAGATACCATATTAAAAATGAAAATGGGGGGATTAAATATTGTCTCCACTTATATTTTCTGGAATCATCATGAAGAAATTGAGGGGCAGTTTCGCTTTGATGGAAACCGTAATGTCAAAAAATTCATTCAGATATGTCAAAAACACGGAATGTACGTGATTGTCAGAGTCGGCCCTTTTGTTCATGGTGAAGCTCGAAATGGAGGCTTACCCGATTGGTTATATCACAAGCCTTTTGACGTGAGAAGCATGAATGCAGGCTTCCTTTACTATACCAGACGATTGTACCAAAAGCTGGCAGAGCAATTTACCGGACTTTATTATAAGGACGGCGGGGCAATTATTGGAACCCAGATTGAGAATGAATATATGCACTCCGCCGCACCGTGGGAGATGACAACAGGCGTATCAAATGAATGGGTGCCCGGCGGCAGTGACGGCAATGATTATATGAGAAAATTAAAGAAAATAGCACAAGAAGAGGGGATATGTACTCCATTTTATACCTGTACCGCTTGGGGCGGAGCGATGGCACCGGTGGATGAAATGCTTCCACTTTGGGGAGGCTATGCTTTTTGGCCGTGGATATTCTATGATTATGACGGTGAGCATCCAGCGACGCCAGAGTATATTTATCGTGATAACCATAATAATGAAGTGCCGGCAACCTATAATTTTGAACCAACTTACCAGCCAGAAAGCCTACCATATTCATGCTGTGAGATGGGCGGCGGAATGTCCTGCTATTACAACTATCGTTTCCAGCTTCCTTATGAAAGTGTGGATGCGATGGCAAATATTAAGTTGGCGGGCGGTTGCAATTTCTTAGGATATTATATGTATCGGGGCGGCAGTCATCCCAAAGGGGAAAGCATGCCCTACTTAAATGAGCATCAATGTCCGAAGATATCCTATGATTATCAAGCGGCAATCGGAGAATATGGACAGCTTAGACCGAGTTATTACCGCTTAAAGGCATTACATCTTTTTGCAAAGAATTTTCAAGATAAATTTTGCGAGACTGTCACTGTATTGCCGGATGGGTCACAGGAAATAGTTTTCCCCCCCGTGCGAACAGATGGAAGCGGCGGCTTTGTGTTCCTCAATAATTATCAAGACCATATTGAATGTAAGGCAAAGAAAGATGAAGTTATCACGCTCACCTTTGGGGATAAAGAAATTGTCATTCCCAAGATATCATTAGCTGCTGGTGAGGAGGCAATATTGCCTTTTGGAATGGATATAGAGGGATACCAATTAATTTATGCCAAAGCACAGCCGCTTTCAATCATCAAAGAAGACGGACGCACTATTTATTTTTTCTTTATTCCTGAGGGAATGGAACCCGAATATCTATGGGAGGGAAATGACATTGAAGTTCTAAATGGTGAAAAAGTAAATAGTACCACGGTGTCAATAGCTCCGGCAGCAGGAAAAGATTCCGTTTATAAAATAGTTGGTAAATACGGCGAAGTGGAAATTGTAACGCTGACAAGAGCAGAAAGTCTGATGTTCTATGAAATCGAAGTGGAGGATAAAAAGACAGCGGTACTTTGTGACTCTCCCTTTACATATGACGGTACAGTCATTCGCGTTGAGAGTCCGCCAAAAGAGGGTGATACGACGACTTTATGGATGTATCCAGCGTGTGGATTACAAATGATGAATGCCGAAGTCATCAGCAAGGTTATCGAAGCGGATATATGGACTGGTATAGAGCTGCAGTGGGACAAAAAAGAAATAAAAACAGAGATTTTAGACATAAAAAAATGTGGTTCTTCCCGATATACGGTACAGATATCGGATGAATATGAGAAATGTAAGGATGCCTTAATGCAGATTGAATATCACGGTGATATCGGTCATGCGTTCATAAACAGTGAGCTGGTTTCTGATAATTTCAGCAATCGTGCGGTATGGGAAATTGGTCTAAAAGAGGTATGGAAACCGGAAGATGGAACGGAAGTTCTACTGGCAATTACGCCATTGAAAGAGAATGTAAAAATAGATGTTTCCTCAACAATGGCAGGAAGAATGGAAACAGACGGAAATTCGTTAGTTGAATTATTCAGTGTAAAAATAAAACCAATACAAGAGGTGAGCATTTTAGTGACGAAATAGCAGATACCCCCACTTATTTTTCTGGAGTGGGGGTATCACTATTTTATTTAAAGAAAAGATTTATGGGCAAGAGCATCTTGATAATCTTCTTGCTTAGAGAGAATATCCTCTAGCAGTTTCAAGGCTTTATCCTTTTCATTCAAGCCGATATGTCCCAATGCACGAAGATAATTACAGTACTGGCTATTTCTAAGTGAAATATCATCTTGGAAAATTTCAATTTCCGGCAGTGAAACAGCAAAGAAGTCATAAGCAACATGGTCAAACACATGCTTTTCACCATAGATAACAAGTTGGTGAAAAGACTTGAGGGCAGCAGATTTATTACCCAATTCAAGATAAGCCAAACCTTGATAAAAAATAAAGTCAGAGGGCTGATCATTGTAATATAACACACGGCTTGGTTCTTGTGAACCGGATGTTGCGAGGGTGAAAAATTCCTCTGCTTTTTCCAAATCATTCATCATACGATAGGCGATGCCCATATAGTAATGTGACTGATTATCAGGCACATTTGGGAGTTTACCCTCTCCGAGATTATCAGGATAGGTCAACGTATTAGTAAGATACGACAATGCTTTTTCAGGGCGCTTATCATTTAATTCATTGATAGCCAGTTGAATCAGCGCATATTTATACTGGGCGCTAGTTTTCCCCTCGCCGCCCTCCCATGGGTGGAAGCGATGAGACATCAGAGCGTCATAAGCATTTTGGGAACGTCCCACACAGTTTAATAAGGAGATATAGCGAAGATATAAATCATCCCTTGCCTTGGTTATATCAAGATGCGCTTCCATCATTTCTAGTCTTTTTTCAATCGACACATTAGTTTTAGCCGCCAGTTGGTCATATTCTAACCAGAGGCGAGGATAATCACTGTCTAATGCACAGGCTTTTTTCATGGCATCGGTAGCTTTTGGGGAATTATTTTCCTTATTAAAATAAGCCATAGCCAGATTTCTATATGCGGCTGAAAGAGCCCCTTTTTCTGTAACAGCTATTTCCCAATGACATACAGCAGCAGCATACTGTTTTTTATCATACAACAGATTACCTAAATAATAATGAGCCATTGGTGCGGTATCCAGTACCGAGATAGCAGCTTCTAAAATCGCAATTTCCTCGATTCGATTCGGGAAACAATAATCAGAAGCGGCAGCTTCACCGTTTTGGAAGCATAGAACAGCTTTTGAGGTATTTCCCATGCGATAATGAACATGCCCCTGATAATAAAAACACATCGGATGCTTAGCGGGATAATATTCCAAAATAGCGAGAGAATCCTCGAATAAGCCCGCTTTCATATAGTCAATGGACAATACTAAATAATTATGAATATCCTGACGCATTTTTGTAACCCATGCTTCAATGTTCTTAGTATTTAATGCCTGTTCATATAGGGCTCCCATACATAGTGGGTCAATCTCCAAAGTCTCCCTTAAAAATGCGGTGTTGCAACGCCCTAACTTGCGCAATAAAGCTATTTTAAGTGTACGAGCTTTTAAATTATGCCAATTTCTCAGCATGGATTTTTCAACAAATTCTAATGCTGGTTCGTAATCACCTTTTCTAGTTGCAAGGCAAGCCAGCCAATAGAAGCCAGAGCTTTGTGTTTCAGCACTCCAAGTAGATTTGAAGAAAGCGGTATATGCTTTTTCATCTTCACCATTTGCTTCATATGCGAGACCGAGATTAAAATAGCATTCGCCAGCGTAAGGATTAGGATTTTTCCATGTCTGTTTTTTTACCGCCATTTTAAAATACGGGAGTGATCCGGCAATGTGTCCTCGGCGAAGCAGCAACAACCCATAACTATTATTGATACGAATATCGGTTGGGTCACGACGTAAACCCTCTAAATAATAATCGGCAGGTTCAAAAGTCGCATGTCGATACTGCTCCAAATGAGTTCCGGCGAGATATAATTCTTCTAAGGATTTTAAATCAACGGGAGCTTTAATCGCATCAGCAGGCTCTGGTATCGGTTGCAATTCTTTTTGATAAACAGAGTATTCAACCAGACATTTCCCATTAGATTCAACACGGACGTTACAGTCGCCTACATGAATAGGTGTGGGAATAACGGTTTCAAAACAGTCTACTGGAGAAAGTGTTGCTGTTGTTTTGTAACGAACAGTTCCATTTTCAGTCACAGTGATATGAGCATTTTCATAAGTGCCGGTAGCATACACTTTTAATACGATAGAGCTGTCAGCAGTTTCAGAAATACTAACCATAGCGTCTTTCGTGGCATTTCCGACACGCCCAACTTTTTTATAAGGCATGAAGTATTGTACAAAGGTTTTTTCTTCATGTGGTTTCAACCATGTAAAATCGGGCTGATTATCCGTAAATACACCGGTCATCAATTCAATATAAGGGCCATCTGTTTCGGTGAGATTACGATCCCATGTATGACCAAAATCACCATTTCCCCAAGTCCATTGTTTTTTGCCGGGAGAGATATGATGGTCAGCGACATGAAGTAATCCCGCCTCAATGTTTTCATCATAGTTACCAATAAAATCAAAATCAGAATGTGCCGCCATATAAGAAGTAGGAACCTTTACATTCTTATAGCGTGAGATGTCAACACCCTCGGAATAATCCCACTTGTAATATTCACCTGTGGCAATCGGGAAAGTAGAAACCGCTCTTTTGCCATGATCCATAACCGCATTTACATCTGGCGGAAAGACAGAATACGTGTGATCATTAACGGGAACAGCCGGATTGGCCCACCAAAGAAATGTCTGCGGTAGGTCCGTCGGATTATATAACTGTCCCTTAATTTCAATATATGCTTTATCCGGGTGCAGGCTAATAGCCGCCATACCTTTGGTTCCATACATTTTATCAATTTCACTGACAAAAACGGTGCAAGAGCCGTCTTCGTTTTCTGATAAAGTATAATCTACTGGACAATAGGTAGAGGGTCTATGGTGCTGCGGCCAGTTGAACTCGATACCGCCCGATATCCAAGGACCAGTAAGACCTACCAGTGCTGGTTTAATTACATGATTATAGTAAACGAAGTCATAGTTATTTGTTTTATCATATGCGCGGTGAATACGACCGCCAAGCTCCGGCAAAATCATAACTTTTAGATAGTTATTTTCAAGGTAAACGGCTTGATATGTTACATCTTCCTTGATGTCAGATATTTTTTCTGTCACTGGTAACGGATATACTTTACCAGTGCTTCCCTGATAGGCTCGTTTTTCAATGAATAATGGATTTTTCTCTGCAGGATGAACCTTGTATGTAGGAATGGATATCGGCTCTTCCCAAATGGTTACTTTATTGTTAAGTTCCATAAATCAAATCTCCTTTTCGTGATATTTGATTTAAGCTTATCGCATAAAAGAAATACCGTGAATAGCGAATACTTTTAAAAGATGGACAATATTCCACTGATATGATATGGTGAAAGAAATTATAATTCTATATCATGGCTGCTGCGACACCAGTATTTTATTAGCAGCACTACTATTACAAAGAATGTTAGGTGTTTTTAACTTTTCTTAACTGAATATTAACTTAACCTTTGGTAAAATAGAATTAATGAATTTTATTGTTAAGGGGTGAAGAACATGAAATTACTAATCATTGAGGATGAATATTCTTTGATGAATGCTCTTGCGAAAGGGTTTCATAAATTAGGATATACCGTGGACACTGCAGGAGATGGTGAACAAGCGCTGGAGTTTTATTACAGTAATCTGTATAATCTTGTCATATTGGATTTGAATTTACCAAAATTGGATGGATTAGACATACTGACGGAAATCAGAAAAGAAAACAAAGAAATACCTGTCTTGATTCTTTCAGCGAGAAATGAAGTGAGTGATAAAATAAAGGGGCTGGATATGGGAGCGAATGATTATCTAGCAAAACCGTTTTATTTTAATGAGCTTGAAGCGAGGGTGCGCGCCCTGCTCCGGCGAAATTTCAAAACCGTTTCAGCGGTCATCATCTGTGGAGAGGTCAAATTGGATACATCATTAAAAAATATATTTTACAATGCTGATGAAATATCGCTGACCAAAAAGGAGTATGGAATTTTTGAGTATCTGATGCTAAATAAAGGCCGAGTTGTTAGCGGTGAGGAGATTATAGAAGCGGTTTGGGAAAGTGATGTGGATATTTTCACAAATGTTTTTAAAGTACATATCAACGCGATGCGAAAAAAATTGCCAAAGGATTTTATAAAGAACGTGAAAGGTCAGGGATATTATGTGGAATAGAATTTCATTGAGAATAAAAATAACCATTCTCACCGCTATTACACTAACAGCTATGTGTGTGTGTTTGACGGTTATTTCCGTGTTAAATACTGAGGTTTTTTATGCTCCAATAGTATCAGTCATTGAAAAAAAGCCGATTAGTGAAGCGGCAATACAAGACGGCAGTATCAGTCACATGGATGAGATTACCGATATAAATATAGCCGCGGAGATGTATGTAGGTTCGCGCAATCAATTCAAAGCATTAAGCATTCTTAGCTCCATTGCCATTATCCTAATTGGCACAATATTATCTTATATTATTGCGGGAGAATCTTTGAAGTCACTAAAGACACTTACCAATAAAATCACAAAAATTGATGAGAATAATCTCAGCAAACAAATCACCTTACCCCCCAGCCGTGATGAAGTATCAAAGCTGACGAGTTCCTTTAATCATATGCTGGAAAAACTCGATAGAGCCTTTGATAGTAAAAAATTGTTCGCTGCCAATGCTGCACATGAGCTTAAAACGCCACTCACTAATATACTGACCAATATTGAGGTCATGCAAATGGAGGATCAGCCGAGTATAGGCGACTATAAGGAAGTTATTGAGATAACGAAAGAAAATATTGAACGACTGACAGTATTGGTTCAAGAACTGTTATATTTTAATTCGGAATTGGATCAAGATAATTTTGAAAATGTGAGAACAGATAAGCTTTTTGAAAAAATATTGAGCGAATTATCACTGAGTACTCATGAAAAAAACATAAAAATATCCATTGAAGGCAGTACCATGATAAAAGGCGATAAAAATTTATTAGAACGGGCTTTTTTTAACATCATTCAAAATGCCATCAAATACAACAAAGAAAATGGAGAAGTTCGAATAATTTCTTGTGATAACACAATTATTATTGAAGACACTGGAATAGGCATAGCGGATGACAATATTTCGCAGATTTTTGATCCTTTTTACTGCGTGGATAAATCCCGTTCGCGAAATCTCGGCGGCAATGGGCTGGGTCTTAGCATCACCCAACAAATACTGAATAAGCATAATATAAAAATCACTGTTACAAGCCAGGCAGAAAAAGGCACACAATTTTTTATTAGGCTCTGATCTCTTAACTGTTTCTTAACCCTCCTATTGTTATTATGAAGACGGATGTAATATCCACTAAAATAACAATAGGAGGATTTTTATGTACATTTTTCAAAACGCATTAAAAAACGTGGTGCGAAACAAGGGCAGAAATATTTTAATAGCAGCAATTATTTTCGCTGTTATTGCAACAACGGTGGTAACGTTGATGATTCATAATACCGCAAGCGGTGTCATTGATGATTATAGGACAAGATTTGGTGCACAGGTCAATATTTCAGTTGATATTGATAAATTTATCCAAAGCAATCCCCCTCAGGGTGCTCCGGGGGCAGTAGCGCTTCCGCAAATATCCGCACAGCAAAGCGTTAGTTTTGCTGATTCTGACTATATAAAAGAATATATTATGCGCGTTTCAAAAGATGTAACGAGTGATGAGTTAGTTGGAATAGATGAGAACTCTTCCGCCGATGGAATGATGTCCATAGGCGGTGAGCATTCAATGGGTAAATTTATGCTGACAAATTTGTACATTGACTTTGAAAATGGATTACGCTATATCATGGACGGCGGCAGAATGGTAGAAAACGATAATGAGTGTGTAATCAGTGAGGAATTTGCGGCGCTAAATCATTTATCAGTCAATGATGAAATCATTTTATATACCACAATGACTAATACAAATGATAATACCAAAAGAGCAGTTGAATACAAGTTGACGGTTGTGGGTATTTATTATGATTTCACCGAAGAATATTCGGGAATGCGCATGTCATTGTCAAATAAGCGTAATGAGATTTTAACGACAACCAGCACCCTGCTATCTTCGTTGGAAGAAGAGGAAAGAGGGCTTTCGGTTTCGACCACTTATTTTTTGAGAGACCCGTCAATGTTGGAAGATTTTGAAATCGAAATACGTGCCAAAGGTTTAAGTGATTTCATGGCAGTAAATACAGAGGAGGAGGGCTATAACAAAATAGTCGCACCTGTTGAAGGATTAAAAGGCATATCAATTACATTTATGATCATCGTTTTAATTTTGGGCTCCATCATTATCATGCTCCTTTCTTCAATAGCAATTAGGGAACGTAAATATGAAATTGGGGTTTTGCGGGCAATGGGAATGAAGAAGTGGCAAGTCGTGTTAGGACTATGGTTTGAGATGGCAGCAATAACCTGTGTTTGCTTATGTATGGGTCTGCTCATTGGAATGCTGATAGCACAACCTGTTGGAAATATGCTTTTAGCGGGACAGATTGAAGCAGCACAAGTGACTCAGAGTATTTCCGGAGGTCCCATAAATTTATCAAATTCAGGTGGTTTATTCGATCATTCATTATCAACTTTAGAACATCTTGATATATCCATCGGGTTGCTAACCATTCTCGAAATAATCGGTATATCGTTATTGATTACCTCTATGACAGGTATCGCAGCAATCAGCAAAATTACAAAATATGAGCCCATTAAAATTTTAATGGAAAGAAATTAAGGAGGCCTATCATGGATGTATTAACATTGAAAGAAGTTACCTATAAATATGAAAAGACACAAAAAAATATTCTCAAAGGCGTTAGTGCTGAATTTGAAGCTGGAAAGGTCTATACCATTGTTGGAAAGTCAGGCTCTGGTAAATCAACACTATTGTCCTTGATTGCCGGACTAGATATATGTACAAGTGGTGAAATTAGGCATCAAGACATTAATCTAAAAGACCTTGACCGTGATGACTATAGGGCAAAGGGCATTGGTGTGGTGTTCCAGGCCTTCAACCTCATAACCAATGCAACTGCCATTGAGAATATTGTATTGTCCATGAATATCAGCAGAAGTAGTGAAAAGAATAAAAAAGAATTTGCTTATACATTACTTGAAAAGGTTGGCATCGACAAAGAGACCGCAGACCGCAAGGTGTTGAAGCTTTCAGGCGGAGAACAACAGCGGGTTGGTATCGCACGAGCTTTATCTCATAATCCGGACATTATCATCGCTGATGAGCCGACTGGAAATCTTGATCGGGACACTGAGTCCGATATCCTGAAAATCCTAACTTTCCTTGCCCACGAAGAGGGGAAATGTGTGATTATTGTCACGCATTCCAAGAAAGTGACCTCCATTGCAGATGATATCCTGCGCATGAATGGCGGATATTTATCTCCAATGAAAGCATAATTAATTTTGCTTTGTTTTAATTTGGGGCTTTAGGGATAGTTGTCAGCAGCAATTTAAGGAAAGAGGAATCATATAAAAAATATGCGAAATTCATTTGATATTAAAATCAATTATGATATAATCAAGATGTATTAAAGAAATACCGCTAATTACAAAATTGGGGAACAATGTGAAAATCATTGACAGTCTGGCTACGGTAACTACTCATCAAAGTAGGAGTCCGATTACCAGTAATTAGTTTATCGCCAAAGACGGTAGAGTGTGGCTTGCCTCTATCATTTAGAAAGGAGGATAGGACGGAAAAGAAAGCAAAATCTAAATGATAAGAAGGAAGAAAATGAAAATGAGAATAAAAATGAAAAACATCAGAAAAATAATTTTAGTAGCATTAATTTTGTTGGGAGGAATCACTATCTTTGGGTGTTCCAAACAAAAGGAAGATTCAAGTGAACCGAAACTTAATATTGAAATTGCAATTTACGACGACAACGAAAACAATGTATACGAAAAGGCAACAACAACAACGGCAGACACTTTATTAAAGGCATTAGAAGAAATAGATGATTTACAGATAGAAACCGAAGAAAGCCAATATGGTGCTTTTATAATTTCTCTTCAAGGGATTGAGCAAACCGACGGCTCTTTTTGGAATTACTATGTCAATGAAGAATATGCGACAGTTGGTGTATCCAGTTATGAAATAAAGGATAACGATAAATTTGAATTTCGTTTAGAAAAATTTGAGTAGGAGGAATGAAAAATGATAAATTCACTTTTGATGCTAGGCAGNACTTATAAGAATAAAAAAATCAATATATTTTTTATAACTGCTTGGGTGATATTTATGTTACAGGGAGCTAATTTAAAAACTGGTTTGGNATTTCCAGCAATGAATCTGATAGCGTTTGGTCTAGTGGTTGGATTAGGGAAATTATTTCAAGGAAAGTATAGCAATAAAGTAATCGCAGTTTCGTCTGTTTTAATTTGGAGCGTTATTATTGATATTATGTGCTATTACTTATATCCACAATTTACAATGGGACAGAATATACTAACTTATATTGCGAATGGCATTTTATTTAATTATAAATATGTTGGTTATAATGTGTTAGTAGTGCTAGGTGTATATTGTGCAAAGGATTTATCTAGCTTAAGACGAAGTATGAAAACAAGGAAAGTAGCAGTGCATAGTTAAGAAGAAAAAAATTAAGGGCTTGTTAGGAAGATGAAAGAATGGCCTTGAATAGATAAAAAAGTATAACTCATAATGGGTTATATTTTTTTATTGGTACAAAAGCGAAAATAGTATACTATTTTCATTTTTGTACCATCTTTTGAAAATGTTATAGTTATCTTTTAGGTTTTTCGGGATGTACCACCAAAGGGGAACTTGTAGATAAAATCAAACTTCCTGTTTGGGCATCCGTACTTGAAAAACAAATTATATAATAAGAGTTAGGGAATAAATTTGTAATTTCGAGCCGTATGGTCTGTGACTTCATGTTTTTATATATCTCGCTATGGACTATGTTTCCATTTGCAGCGATTATAGCAATTTCGGCAGTACCATTCACAGTGATTTTTCCTATGAAGTTGATGGTGGTAATTCCATTTTCAGTATAGATTGTCTTTTCTTTACTAAAGCCTTTTTCGTTATGGTCTGATATAAATTCAAGTCGTGTTCCTTGTTCACTAAAGTTAAAGTTTGTAATGTTTGATGCAATGTAATACAAAATCGTTCCGGCAAGTAAAAGACAAGCGATTACAAGGCTATAGGTCACACATCTATTTTTCGTCATTTTTCTCTCCTTCTATATTTTCTGAAGTTGCAAATATATCTCTGTCACTTTGAGATATATGTTTTTTGCTTATTTTTAGATTTATTTGAATTGCAATAGCGGTAGCAATCAACAGAATTAGGGCTAACCAAGCGAAAGATAAATCTTCTACACTCGTATATATCTCAATATAAGGTAAGTGCAAAAACGCAAATACAGCCAATGCGATTATATAAATGAAGCAGCAACTCGAAATACGTTGGTTTCTAATATGATATTTGTACACATCTGATTTTAGGGTTTGTTGTTCTTTTTCCGGCAATGCAGTTTGCACAACCAAATTTTCTACCTCACTTGATAGTAATAAATAATCTGTGGAAACATTGAAGACTTTACTTAATTCAACCAAGCGTTCCAGCTCGGGCGTTGAGTCGCCAGACTCCCATTTAGAAACAGACTGTCGTGAAATACCTATTTTCTCAGCCAATTGTTCCTGTGACATGCCATTACTTTTTCTTAATTCAAATATTTTTTCAGATAAACTCATTTAGTATCCTCCTGTTCACAATAATTTTATCATATATAACACCAATATTCTATAAAGTCGACTTTACAATATTGTCAACTAACATTTGCAAATGTTGTTGACTTTGAACTTGTGAGATGCTTGATTTACAGGACGATTGATATGTTGAAATAGCATAAACTTATGGTTAAGATTTTAAAATAGCTTTTATGGACATAAAGTACAGAAATGTTGAAGCACATGGTATATTATCTATGAGGTGAGATAATTATGGAAGAGAAACTTTGCCAGAAAGAGTGCAAAACAAATGTTCGATTTTGTTCTGTACTTTTTTTTGATTTCATGTTACAATATCTATTGAAAATCATTTGATATCATTTTAGACCATTCAGTCCGAAAATCGAAAAAATAAATGTATGACCTATATTCATGTAATAGCTAAAACAACGGCTATTAGCCATTACAAAAAAACACATCACACGAATTTTATGGCAAATGTTAGTCATAAGAGAGGAGATACATCAATGCCCGAATTCAAATTACAAGCCCCATATGTCCCGACAGGTGACCAACCCCAAGCCATAGAAGAACTCGTAAAAGGTTTCCAATCAGGCAACCAATGCCAGACTTTACTAGGTGTTACCGGTTCTGGAAAAACATTTACCATGGCAAACATCATTCAACAATTACAAAGACCAACCCTAGTTATAGCCCATAACAAAACCCTTGCAGCTCAACTATATGGAGAATTCAAGGAGATGTTCCCTAACAACTCAGTGGAATACTTTGTTAGCTACTACGACTACTATCAACCCGAAGCCTACGTCCCATCTTCAGATACCTATATCGAAAAAGATTCCTCCATCAATGAAGAAATCGACAAACTTCGTCTATCTGCAACAACAGCTTTAACCGAACGTTCAGACGTAATCATTATATCCAGTGTTTCCTGTATCTACGGTTTAGGAAGCCCAGAAGATTACCAAAAGATGGTAATATCACTTCGTCCCGGAATGCAAAAAGACCGCGATGAAGTATTACGCCAACTAATCGACATACAATATGAACGAAACGACATAGATTTTAAACGAGGCTCTTTCCGAGTGAGAGGCGATGTAGTAGAAGTGATACCGGCGGAAAACAACGAAGTAGCAATTCGCATTGAATTTTTTGGAGATGAAATCGACCGTATTACAGCAATCGACATGCTGACCGGAGAAATAAAAAGTACATTAGAGCATGCGGCGATATTTCCAGCATCCCATTATGTTGTACCGATGGAAAAAATTATGAAAGCCGCACAGCTTATAGAAACTGAACTAGAAGAACGCATAAAATACTTTAAAAGTGAAGATAAATTATTAGAGGCTCAGAGAATATCAGAGCGTACTAATTTTGATATAGAGATGATGAAAGAAACAGGTTTTTGTTCAGGAATAGAAAATTATTCAAGGCATATGGCAGGCTTAGAAGCGGGAGCAACGCCATATACCTTGATGGATTACTTTCCCGATGATTTCCTAATCATCATTGATGAATCCCACAAAACCATACCTCAAGTACGTGGTATGTATGCGGGAGATCAATCAAGGAAAACAACCTTAATAGACTATGGTTTTCGTTTGCCGTCAGCAAAAGATAACAGACCGTTAAACTTTGATGAATTTGAAGCGAAAATAGATAAAATACTATATGTTTCCGCGACTCCAGGTGAATACGAACACGATCATGAACTCCTAAGAGCCGAACAAATCATAAGAGCCGAACAAATCATAAGACCGACAGGTTTGCTGGACCCGCCAGTGGAAGTGAGACCGGTGGAGGGGCAAATAGATGACCTAATAGGAGAAGTGAACAAAGAGGTTGGAAAAGGAAATAAAGTCCTAATTACAACCCTAACTAAGCGTATGTCCGAAGATTTAACGGACTACATGCGAGAAGTGGGAATACGAGTGAAATATCTCCATTCCGGCATTGACACCTTAGAAAGAACTGAAATCATCAGAGATATGCGACTAAATGTTTTCGATGTTCTAGTTGGAATCAATCTCCTAAGAGAGGGCTTAGACATTCCCGAGATTTCTTTAGTGGCTATACTGGATGCAGACAAAGAGGGGTTCCTGCGTTCCGCAACATCCTTAATCCAGACAATCGGACGAGCAGCAAGAAATGTCAATGGGCATGTGATCATGTATGCCGATAACATGACCGATTCAATGAAATTAGCTATCAGTGAAACAGAACGTAGGCGTCAGATACAGGAACAATACAATCACGACAATGGCATTACTCCAAAATCAATTACAAAAGCAGTGCGAGATCTAATTAGCATTTCCAAAACGGTGCCAAAAGAAGACTTGATTATGGACAAAGACATAGAATCCATGAGTAAAAAAGAACTAGAAAAATTAGTTGCTGCAGTGAGTAAAAAGATGAAACAAGCGGCGGCAGAGTTGAATTTTGAAGCAGCAGCAGAGCTTAGGGATCAAATGGTGCAACTAAAGAAACAGTTAAACGATTTAGAATAATTTTGAACTTAAAATACAAAGAAAAAAATATAATCAAAGTAGAAAAGAGGAACTCTAATTATGGCGAAATTAGTCAAAGGTAAGCCCTGTATCAGCATCAGGGGAGCCAATGAACATAACTTGAAAAATATAAGTTTAGACATCCCAAGAAATCAACTCGTTGTATTAACTGGCTTAAGCGGTTCAGGAAAATCATCCTTGGCATTCGATACCATTTATGCCGAGGGGCAAAGAAGATATATGGAGTCCTTATCTTCCTATGCAAGACAGTTTTTAGGACAGATGGAAAAACCAAACGTAGAAAGCATTGAGGGTTTGCCGCCGGCAATATCAATAGATCAAAAAACAACGAATAGAAATCCCCGTTCCACTGTGGGTACAGTAACCGAAATATATGATTACTTTAGACTATTATATGCTAGAATAGGTATTCCGCATTGTCAAAAATGCGGAAAAGAAATCATGAAACAAACAGTAGACCAAGTAGTAGATCAAATCATGTCATTGCCTGAGCGCAGCAAAATTCAACTTCTAGCACCAGTAGTACGCGGCCGAAAAGGAGAACACACAAAACTATTTGAAAAAGCGAAACGGAGTGGTTACGTAAGAGTGCGTATCGACGGAAGCATGTATGAACTTTCCGAAGAAATAAAATTAGATAAAAACATCAAACACAACATAGAAATCATAGTAGACCGACTTATTGTAAAAGAGGGGATCGAAAAACGCTTAACCGATTCAATCGAAAATGTTTTTGAACTAGCAGAGGGCTTACTAATTGTAGATGTAGATGAAAAAGAGCAAATTAACTTCAGTCAAAGTTTTTCTTGTGCCGACTGCGGTATTAGTGTAGATGAAATTGAACCGCGAAGTTTCTCTTTTAACAATCCCTTTGGCGCTTGTCCGGATTGTTTTGGATTAGGCTATAGAATGGAATTTGATATAGATTTAATCATACCCGATACATCAAAAAGCATCTTAGAGGGAGCGATTGTTGTGATGGGCTGGCAGTCTTGTGCGGATGTCGGCAGCTATACAAGAGCAGTTTTAGACGCATTGGCGAAAGAATATAAGTTTGACCTTGGCACTCCTTTTGAACAATATCCGGAAGAGATAAAAGATATGTTGCTCGTCAGCGGCACAAATGGAAAAGAAGTAAAAGTTTATTACAAAGGACAAAGGGGCGAGGGGATTTATGATGTTGCATTTTCAGGCATTATTAAAAATGTAGAACGTCGATATCGGGAAACAGCTTCCGATACCATGAAGCAAGAATATGAATCCTTTATGAGAATGACCCCTTGTAAAACTTGTGATGGACAGCGTTTGAAAAAATCAGCATTAGCAGTGACAGTAGGGGAAAGAAATATCTATGAAGTGACCTCTATCGCCATTTTAAAATTAAAAGAATTTTTAGAAGAATTACATTTATCAGAACAACAAATGCTGATTGGTTCTCAAATTCTCAAAGAAATCAAAGCGAGAATAGGTTTCTTAGTGGATGTAGGGCTGGACTATTTAACTCTATCAAGGGCGACAGGAACACTATCTGGCGGGGAAGCACAAAGAATTCGTCTGGCAACTCAGATTGGTTCAGGTTTAGTCGGAGTCGCATATATATTAGATGAGCCGAGCATTGGACTACATCAGCGAGATAATGATAAACTTCTAAAGACATTGAACAACCTAAAAGATTTAGGCAATACCCTAATCGTGGTAGAACATGATGAAGAAACCATGATGGCAGCGGATTACATCATTGACATCGGTCCTAGTGCTGGCGAATATGGCGGAGAAGTGATCGCATCTGGAACAGCAGAAGAAATCATGAAAAATAAAAAATCCATAACAGGTGCTTATTTAAGCAGAAGGATCACGATTCCGGTGCCATCCGAAAGAAGAACAGCGACTGAAAAATTAACCATAGTTGGGGCAAAAGAACATAATTTGAAAAATGTAAAAGTTGATATTCCAATAGGGGTCATGACTTGTGTAACCGGTGTATCCGGTTCAGGAAAAAGTTCTTTAGTAAATGAAATCTTATATAAGCGATTAGCAAGGGACTTAAATAGAGCGCGATGTATTCCGGGGGCTCATAAAGAGATTTTAGGAATAGAGCTATTGGATAAAGTGATTGCGATAGACCAATCTCCAATAGGGCGAACACCACGAAGTAATCCAGCCACATATACAGGAGTATTTGACCAAATCAGAGATATTTTTGCAACAACAGCAGACGCTAAGGCTCGCGGATATAAAAAAGGTCGCTTTAGCTTCAATGTCAAGGGCGGCAGATGTGAAGCCTGCGGCGGCGATGGAATTTTAAAAATAGAAATGCACTTTCTTCCAGATGTATATGTGCCATGTGAAGTATGCCACGGGAAAAGATATAATCGTGAAACATTAGAAGTGAAATATAAAGGAAAGAACATATATGACATTTTAAATATGACAGTAGAAGAAGGGGCGAGATTTTTTGAGCATTTACCAAATATAAAACGAAAAATGGATACCCTAAATGAAGTTGGTTTATCCTACATTCGATTAGGACAACCATCAACTACCTTATCAGGCGGAGAGGCACAACGAATTAAATTAGCGACAGAATTGAGCAAAAGAAGCACTGGCAAGACAATCTATATATTAGATGAACCGACAACAGGACTTCATTTTGCTGATGTGCATAAATTAGTAGACATTTTAAAACAGCTATCAGACGGCGGCAATACAGTGGTTGTTATAGAGCATAATTTAGATGTTATAAAAACAGCAGATTACATTATTGATATTGGGCCAGAGGGTGGTGAAAACGGCGGACAAATAGTTGCTAAGGGAACACCGGAAGAAGTGGCGAAAAACGTAAAATCCTATACTGGTAAGTATATCGCTAAGAGTTTAGCAGAATAACAAATGAACAGCAAAAAGTGACTGATGCAACACCGAGGGATGGGAAGCATAACAGTCACTTTCTGTTTCCTTAAAGTAAAAGGCACTAACGACCATGATAAACATGATAGGAGTTATCTTTTACTTTAAAAAGAGAAAAAAATTTATAAAAAACTTTTGAGGGAGTACATCGTAGTGTGTGGATTCTACGATGTATGAGTTATGAAATATATTAGTTATTAACTAATACATATATAGTATAAAATAGAAATGTGTACGAAGTTTGATAAAATTATAAAAAAACTATAAAAAAAATTAACTAACCATTACGAAAATATGAAGTGAATACCAAAAGAATAAAAACAGACAAAAAAGTAGATAAAAATAAAAAATCGCTTTTCTTATAAGCTGATTTTGTATATAATGAATACATATGTGGCAAAATAAGGATAAGTAATATATAAATGATAATTAGGAAAAAATTCCATACTAAAATATAGAATAGAAAGTACAGAAGAATAATAGTGTAATTAAGAGAAGAAGTGTTAGAAGGAAGGGGTTAAATAATGACATCAACAGATATAGGAATCGATTTAGGCACGGCTAGTATTTTAGTATATGCAAAGGGAAAAGGTGTAGTATTAAAAGAGCCGTCAGTAGTCGCTTTTGATAAAGATACGAATAAAATTAAAGCAATAGGAGAAGAAGCAAGACTTATGATCGGAAGAACGCCGGGAAATATAATGGCAGTTCGTCCGCTTCGTAAAGGAGTTATCTCAGATTATACAGTAACAGAAAAGATGTTAAAGTATTTTATCCAAAAAGCAGTGGGAAAAAGAACATTTCGGAAACCACGCATCAGCATATGTGTTCCAAGCGGAGTGACAGAGGTAGAAAAAAGAGCAGTAGAAGACGCAACCTACCAAGCAGGAGCAAGAGAAGTGTCAATAATAGAAGAACCAATAGCGGCGGCGATTGGAGCTGGCATAGATATCTCTCGAGCATGTGGAAATATGATTGTGGATATAGGCGGCGGAACCAGTGATATAGCCGTAATATCCCTAGGAGGAACAGTAAAAAGTGCCTCTGTAAAAGTAGCTGGCGATGATTTCGACGAAGCCATTATTCGTTATGTAAGAAAAAAACATAATTTATTGATTGGTGAAAGAACTGCCGAAGAAATAAAAATTTCAGTAGGAACAGCCTATGAACTTCCAGAGATTCAAAAGATGGAAGTGCGGGGAAGAAATTTAGTAACTGGTTTGCCAAAGACAGTAACAGTGAATTCAGAAGAAGTGAGAGAAGCTTTAAAAGAAGCAACCGCTCAAATTGTCGAAGCGGTGCATAGTGTTTTAGAACAGACACCGCCAGAATTAGCTGCGGATGTAGCGGATAGAGGAATTGTTTTAACCGGTGGTGGTGCTTTACTGAGAGGATTAGAAGAGTTAATTGAAGAAAAAACAGGAATTAACACAATGACGGCAGGCGATCCTTTAACAGCGGTGGCAGTTGGTACGGGAAAATTTGTTGAATTTATATCAAGTAAGGGAAAACCATACGAATAATAAAGAGTTTTGTTTATAGAAGAACATTATAGAAGAGGGATGATGCCATATAGTGCAGCGTCCTTTCTTGTATATTAAGGAAAAGGAGTAGATAAATGGCAGTCTTAACAGGATATGTAGAACATATTGTCTATCGGAATGAGGAGAACGGTTATACAGTTTTGAGCATTATGGAAGACGGTCGAGAGACTACATGTGTAGGAACCTTTCATTATATCAGTGAGGGTGAAATGGTAGAGGTCACAGGTGGCTATATAGAACATCCGTCTTATGGGGAACAGCTTCAAATCGAATCATATGAGATAAAGGCGCCTGAAGATTCAATGGCAATAGAAAGATATTTGGGCTCAGGTGCGATAAAAGGAATAGGTGTGGCTTTAGCAGCGCGGATTGTTAGAAGATTTAAAAATGATACCTTTCGGATTATTGAAGAAGAACCAGAAAGATTGGCAGAAATAAAAGGCATCAGTGAGCGAAAAGCGCAGGAGATAGCCGAGCAGGTGGAAGAAAAACGAGATATGCGAAAAGCGATGTTGTTTTTGCAAAAATACGGTATTTCAACGACCTTAGGTGTCAAAATATACAATCAATACGGACCGGATATCTATCAAATCATCAAAGAAAATCCCTATAAAATGGCAGATGATATTGTCGGTATTGGATTTAAAATTGCTGATGAAATCGCTTCCAGAGTGGGTATACATACAGATTCAGACTTTCGTATTCGCAGTGGTTTATTTTATGTATTAGTGCAGGCCTTAACAGAGGGGCATTTGTATCTGCCAAAAGAAAAATTGATGAATAGAGCCAGCACATTACTAACCATAGAGCCAGAATTTATGGAAAAGCACCTTATGGATTTAGCGATAGACAGAAAGATTATAATGAAAGAGGAAGAAGAACAAGTCATTGTCTATGGCAGCGTTTACTATTACCTAGAGTTAAATGGAGCAAAAATGCTTCATGATTTAAACATAACAGCCAATATAGAAGATGTAGAAGTGGAGACTAAAATAAGAAAAATCGAAAAGAGCAGTGAAATAGAATTAGACGAATTGCAACGAAAAGCTGTGATGGAGGCTGTAAAAAGCGGCTTGCTGGTAATAACCGGCGGACCGGGGACAGGAAAAACTACGACCATTAATGCTATTATAAAGTATTTTGAAGAGGAAAACTTAGATATATTCCTAGCCGCTCCAACAGGTAGAGCAGCGAAGAGAATGACCGAAACCACCGGTTATGAAGCGCGAACAATTCACCGCTTGCTGGAACTGTCAGGAGGGCTGGAGGGGACAAATACAAAGGTTGCTTTTGAGAAGAACGCACAAAGTCCTTTGGAAGCGGATGTTATTATAATAGATGAAATGTCGATGGTCGACATTCATTTATTTCATGCCTTGCTAGATGCTATAACCGTTGGCACGAGATTGATTATGGTGGGGGATGTGAACCAATTACCATCAGTAGGGCCAGGCAGCATCTTAAAAGACATCATTTCATCAGGGAAATTTAACGTGGTGAAATTAACAAAAATATTCAGACAGGCGACCGAAAGTGACATTATTGTAAATGCTCATAAAATTAATAAGGGAGAACAAGTGACTCTGGATAATAAGAGTAAAGATTTCTTTTTCCTAAAAAGGCAGGATCCCAACACTATTATCAGCGTGATGATTACCTTAATTCAAAAAAAACTGCCCCCTTATGTACAAGCTCAACCACAGGATATTCAAGTTCTATCACCGATGAGAAAAGGACCATTAGGGGTGGAGCGTCTAAATACGATATTGCAAGAATATTTGAATCCGCCAGATAAAGAAAAAAGAGAAAAAGAATATGGCAGTGGTATTTTCCGTGAGGGCGATAAAATAATGCAGATCAAGAACAACTATCAAATAGAGTGGGAAACACGAAGTAAGTACGGCATTCCTTTAGAAAGAGGAATGGGAGTGTTTAATGGCGATATGGGAATTATAAAAGAAATCAACTTATATGCGGAGATGCTGAGCGTTGAATTTGATGAAAGCCGCTGTGTGGAATATTCTTTTAAACAGTTAGAAGAACTAGAATTGGCATATGCGATAACTATTCACAAATCGCAGGGAAGTGAGTATCCGGCGGTCATCATTCCGTTGCTTGGTGGTCCGCGAATGTTGATGAATAGAAACTTACTATATACCGCAGTGACGAGGGCAAAAAAATGTGTGACATTAGTTGGAGATACCGAAGTGTTTGTTCAAATGATAGAAAATGAAAGTGAACAAAGTAGATATACAACATTAGATAAACGAATACAGGAGATGTAAAATTAGACTTATCAAGGAGTAAGAAGAACACCAAGAAAGGAAAAATGTGAATTTCATAAAAAATATAATTTTAGATATTTTATTTCCTCGGACATGCCCTATTTGCTTTAAAATTATTGCTGAAAGGAAATGTAAAATATGCAGTAAATGTCGCGAGAAAATTGTGCATATCAAAGAGCCAATTTGTAAAAAATGTGGAAAACAACTGTACAATCAAGAACAGGAATATTGCTATGATTGCACTAAGAAAGCCCATGTCTATGATAGAGGATATGCATGTTTTGCTTATAGTGGGGATATAAAGGCTTCTATTTACCAGTACAAATATCACAACAAGAGGGAATATGCCGATTTTTATATCGAAGAAATGATCAAAACAAGAGGAAATGAAATTAAAAAGTGGAATGTCGATATCATCATTCCTGTACCCTTACATAAAAAACGAAAGCGAAAAAGAGGATATAATCAAAGTGAAATCATAGCCAGAGGAATTGGGGCATATCTAAATGTGGAAGTGAATACAAGCTATATAATGAGGGTGAAGCATACTCGTCCGTTGAAAGAATTGGATAACAAAGAAAGGAGAAAGCATTTAAAAGGTGCTTTTGTGGTTGGAAAGAAAAAAAGTGAGGCGAAAAGAGTTTTATTGATTGATGATATCTACACAACCGGAAGTACTTTAAATGAAATCGCTGAATTGCTCAAGAAAGCAGGGGTGGAAAAGGTGTATATATTGACCCTATGTATTGGAGCAGGGTATTAAATAAGACGAATAAAGAAAAATCATGATACATAACTTTTCAGATGAAAATATATATGATATAATAATAGATAATGCCTAAACGAGTATTTTATAAAGGAGTAAATTCATGCTAAATAATAGTAAAATTAAATTGATGACCAAGCTGGCTATTTATGAAGAGGGCAAAGGCAAGGAAGCGATTAAGATACACGGTCATTTTAGAAGTGACTATCTTGGGAGAAATATGCTAAAAACGGCATTTGCAGTAACGATTGCTTATGGCATTTTTCTGATGCTTTGGGTTATATATAACTTTGAAGAAATGATAGCTGACATATATAAAGTGAATGTAGAAGCATTAGTGATTAAAGGGGTTGGAATATATTTAGGATTACTGATTGTATACGAGCTGATAACATATCTTAGGTTTTCGATAAAATATATGAAAGCAGAAGACAGCATAAAAAGATATAAAAAAAGATTGAAGAAAATGGAACAGTTTTATAAAAAGGAAAGCGAATAGCTTCAAAGGAAAATAAAGAAAGGCAAGGGAATGAAGATGACAAAATTATTAGAGATAAAAGAAATTTTAAAGTCTATTTATAGTAAATATGATAATTACATATTTCCAGGTATAAAATTTCTTTTAGCACTAATTGTATTTAGCAGTATAAATAATATGATAGGAGAAATGAGAATTATAAATAACATCATCATAGTTATAATACTAGCGTTGTTATGTTCATTGCTGCCTGTTAACGCGATTGTGATATTTGCGGCGTTGATAACCGTTCTTCATTTATATGCGATATCATTAGCAGCAGCGGTGGTGGGACTAGCTTTGGGTATGATTATGTTATGTTTATATTTTGGCTTTGAGACAAAGGATAGTTTAACACTTATTCTAATGCCGCTGGCATTTGGTTTAAAGATACCATATCTGATTCCCTTGGTATTTGGATTAATCGGCACACCACTTTCAGCAATAGGAATAGGGTGTGGTGTGATTGCATATTACTTCTTGCGATTTGTTGCGGAAAATGCAAACAACCTTAGTTTTGATAAGGTTGATGAGATTCTGATAAAAATGAATTTGATTATAGAACATCTTTTGAAAAATAGATTAATGATGATGACTTTATTCACATGTGTTTTAGTGGTTATTGTAGTATATGTGATAAAACGCTTATCAGTGGATTATGCATGGACGATTGCGATTGCGGCAGGTGGCGTGCTAAATATTGTAGTTATGCTTATCGGAGAGTTTGCATTAGATATATCAGGTGGTATTGGTTGGTTACTGCTATCCACAATCATGTCAATGCTATTAGCAGTTGTGATACAGTTTTATATCTTTAATGTCGATTATACGAGAAGTGAAACCGTGCAATTTGAAGACGAGAACTATTACTACTATGTAAAAGCAGTGCCTAAGATTACAATAGCAGCACCGAGCTTAAAGGTGAAAAAGATTAATGCTCAAAAAAGGGAGATTGAAGAGCTAGAGGAAATAGAAGAACTAGAAGAATTAAAACAAATGGAAGAACTAAAACAAATAGAAGAAAACGAAGACTCGTTATAATTTATAGAGAGGAGAGGTGATAGTTGTGCTTTATATTCGGGAATATATGGAAAGGTTTAGAGCGGGATTATCAGCTATTGACTTTAGATTAACAGATATCATAGAAATCTTAATTTTGGCATTTATGATATATTATTGTATAAAATGGGTTAAGAGAACTAGGACTTGGAGTGTATTAAAAGGTATTACAGTATTGTTGCTATTTGTATTGGTGGCAAATATCTTAAAATTAAATACGATATTATGGCTAACAGATTTGGCTTTTCGTTTTGGAATTACCGCTCTCATTGTAGTATTTCAACCGGAGCTTAGAAAAGGCTTGGAATCTTTGGGACAGAAAAATTTTATGACAAATATCTTTCCATTTGATACTGGTAAAGATTTAAAAGAAAGATTTAGTGATAAGACGATAAATGAGTTAATAAGAGCAATTTTTGAAATGTCAAAGGTAAAAACAGGGGCTCTTATTGTAATAGAACAAAACATTTTATTAGCAGAATATGAAAGAACTGGAATAGAGCTGGATTCATTAGTTTCAGCGCAGTTATTAATGAATATATTTGAGCATAATACACCGCTTCATGATGGGGCGGTTATGATTAGGGGCAATCGAATTATATCAGCAACTTGTTACTTACCTCTTTCCGATAATATGCGTTTAAGCAAGGATTTGGGAACGAGACATCGTGCGGCGATTGGAATAAGTGAAGTGACAGATTCATTAACGATTGTAATTTCAGAAGAGACAGGTGCAGTATCATACGCAATAGGAGGTGTGCTAACTCGCGACGTGGATCATGTTATGTTAAAGCGGAAATTAATCAGTGTACAACAGCAAGAAAAAGATGAAAAGAAATTTTCACTGTGGAAAGGGAGGGCGAAAAATGGGAAAAAGACTGGTCAGTAATTTAGCGTTAAAAATACTTTCCATATTCGCAGCAATCTTTCTATGGTTTGTTGTAATCTTGTTAATTGACCCAGTTACAACGCAAACCTTTGATGTTCCTGTTAAAATCTTAAATTCAAATCTTGTGACCGAGAATGGGAAAGTATATACCATTTTAGATGGAAGTAATATAATCAGAGTTGTTATTACTGGAAAAGGAACTGTATTGAGTAAAATTAGGGCAGAAGATATAGTAGCGACTGCGGACATGCAGGAATTAATTAAATGGGGTAGTGATGAAGATGAATCTCTAATCGGTACGATGGCAATAGAGGTATCTTGCAGCGGGATAAGAAGAGATAATATCAAAAATACGCCTCAGACGTTAAAAGTGGCGATAGAAGATAGTGTGTCAAAAGAGTTTGTTATTGCGGTGACAACAGAGGGAACCAAGCCGGCGGCAGGATATGTGGTTGGTACTGCTTTACCCAGCATTAAGACGGTTAGCATTTCGGGTGCAAAAAGTCTAATAGATATAATACAAAGAGTAGAGGCTCCTGTTGATGTTGCAAGACTCAGTTATGATAAGCAATATACAGATGTAGGATTGAATATATATGATAAAAATGGTGACTTATTAACCCTGTCTCAATTAAATGATTTAGAATTTAGTACGAATACAAGACAAGCAGTCATTGATGTTGCGATAGATTTGTGGAGAGTACGAACAGATATAGAATTACAGGTAACAACGAGCGGAAGAGCGGCGATGGGATATAGAATTACAGGGGTGGAAATTGCTCCAAATACGATTAGTGTAGCCGGAACAGAGCAAGCTCTCAGTGATTTGACAAAAGCTGGGAATGTTATTGATATAGGTGAAATTTCTATTGGAGCGGCTAGACAGGATGTCGAAGAAACCATAAATATTACAGAGTACTTACCGGAGGATATTGTCTTGGTGGAAGAGGTGAGTGAAACGATTTTCGTGACAGTACGCATCTCACCTTTAACCAGTAAAATTTTGGATGTTCCGATATCAGAGATACTGATAAGTGGGTTAGACGAAGCATTGCAGTTGAGTTTTGAAAAGTCGGGCAATGTAAAGATAGAAGTAAAAGGTTTAGAGGAACAATTAGAAAAACTAGAAGAAATGGGAATGGAAACAAAAGACATTAGAGCAGAAATAGACCTGTCAGGTAAAACAATAGGTTCTCATGAGGTGAATTTAAAATATGAGTTTACAGCAGCCTACAAAGAACTATTAAAGGCAGCAGGAATTGATGCGGCTCATTTTGAAATGGTAGAAGTTAAAATTTCGATTATATTACAGAAACAGCCAGAAGAGACTGATGTAAGGCTAACACTACCAAGCAACTAAAAATATGTTGTTAAATAGGGGAGCATAGATAAACTGGAGGGCAATATGGTTAATCAAAAGGTGGTAATTAAAAATCCAACGGGGCTACATCTAAGACCAGCAGGAATACTTTGTAAAGAGGCGATGAAATTTAAGTCTTTAATAACATTTAGATCCAAAGAAAATACAGCGAATGTAAAGAGTGTCTTAAGTGTCTTAGGAGCATGCGTAAAATGTGGCGATGAAATAGAAATTGTCTGTGAGGGTGAGGATGAGGAAATCGCGATAAAAACATTAATAAAGGCGGTTGAAAGCGGATTAGGAGAATAAGAAAATGAGGGCATTTATGACCCTCATTTTTTGACACTCTATAAATATAAGGAAGTGAGTGACCAAAAAGGGTAGAGGAGATTTTTACATGATATTAGTATATGTATGCCCTAAATGCAGGGCGGTTAGAATTGCATCGAGAAGAAAAGAGGTGTCTTGTATAGCTTGCGACAGCATAATGCGTTTAAGTGATTTGGAATTTATAGAGTGGAGCAATATGTCCAGGGAGAAAAGAGAAGCCTATGGGGTAGAATGGCTGGAACGGGAAAAAGAGCGAATAAAAAAGTAAAATAAACAAAAAGAAAGAAAAAAGTTAGGAGCAGAAAAAATGAAAATATTTATAACAGGGTGTAATGGACAATTAGGTAGGGCGTTAAATAAAATCTATGAAAAAGATGAACAAGTTAAACTGATTAATACTGATGTGGAACAATTAGATATTACAAATATAGCACAAGTTGTGACAATGATCACTCAGGAAAAGCCTGATGTTATTGTTAATTGTGCCGCACACACAGGCGTGGATAGTTGTGAAACGGATATCGAAAATGCTTATAAAATAAATGCTATTGGAGCAAGAAACTTGAGCATTGCCGCAGCGAAGGTAGGTGCGAAAATGGTACATATCTCGACTGATTATGTGTTTGACGGAAATGGGACGGAGGCTTATTCAGAATTTGCGAAGACCAATCCTCAAGGAGTTTATGGAAAAACAAAATTGGCGGGTGAGAAATTTGTGGAACAATTTGCTCAAAAGTATTTTATCATTCGTACCGCATGGTTGTATGGTGAGGGAAAGAATTTCGTCAAAACCATGCTTAAGCTAAGTGAAACAAATCAGATAATTTCGGTAGTGGATGATCAATTTGGTACCCCTACTAGCACAAAAGAAGTGGCGAAAATGATTAAACATTTAATTCCCACTGATAATTATGGATTATTTCACGGAACCTGTGAGGGGAGCTGCAGTTGGGCTGAATTTGCCAAAGAAATTTTTCGATTAGCACAAAAAAACGTCGAAGTAAAGGGGATACCGACAACAGAGTATCCAACACCAGCGAAAAGACCAGCATTTTCTGTTTTAAATAATACATTATTACAATTAACAACAGATTTTAAATTTTGTAATTGGGAAAAAGCGATTGCGGAGTATATAGAGGAAAACCAGTGAACACCAGATTGCAGTAATAAATTTCCTCAAAATGGAGATTAAAAAACTAGATATTAAATTGACAAAAAACAACACATTTGTTACAATGTGAAAGAGAAAAATTATTAATTTTGAAATAAAATCGAAATATATGAGGTGAATTGCTTGAAACGTAGAGAACAGTATAAGAGACTCATAATGTTTTTCGCATCAGTGTTAATTGTAGGAATTCAAGTTGGATTATTTGCATATATGTGGTATGAGCATTATGGAATGGAAGAAGTTATAACAGTAAATTTTTATCGCAGGGGTAACTGGGCGATTATTGCACTTTATGCAGTGATGATTTTTTGTTTTTATAAAGTGTATGGTGCTTTTAAAGTAGGATATCTAAGGATTTTAGATATTTTATACTCTCATGTTTTGTCAATTTTATGTGTGAATATCATTACCTATGTGCAATTAGCTTTGATTGGAAGATGGAAATGGCTAAGCAACATACAACCGATGATAGTACTGACCATATTGGATATTCTAGTAGCGGTTGTTTGGGGGTTATTTGTGAGATGGATTTATGCCCAAATTTATCCGCCAAGACAGTTGTTATTTATCTATGGTGAAAAGAATCCAGAAGATTTAATTCGGAAAATTTCCACAAGAAAAGACAAATATACAATACGTGAAACCATTCATATTGACAAGGGAGAAGAAGCGATTAAGGCAAAGATGAGTACATATCAAAGCGTCTTAATAGGAGATATTTCTTCTCAATATAGAAATCGTTTTTTAAAATATTGTTTTGAGAAATCAATCAGATGTTATACAATACCTAAAATATCAGATATTATAAGCAGAAATGCTTCAGAAATTCATCTTTTTGATACGCCGCTTCTATTGTCAAGGAATCATGGATTATTATTTGAACAAAAAGTTATTAAACGAATGGTAGATATGGTGGCATCATTCATAGCGGTGGTTATTTTTTCACCTTTGATGTTATTGATTGCAATTCTTGTTAAGTGCTATGATAAAGGACCAATTTTATATAAACAAGAGCGTCTTACCTTAGAGGGAAGAACTTTTAATGTGTTAAAGTTTAGAAGTATGAGAGTGGATTCAGAAAAAGACGGCGCGAGGTTAGCGATGAAAAATGATAGTCGTGTGACACCGATTGGAAAAATAATCCGGAATTTACATTTTGATGAATTTCCTCAATTATTTAACATTTTAAAGGGGGATATGTCGTTAGTAGGTCCAAGACCAGAACGACCAGCCATAATGGCAGAATATGAAAAAGAAATCCCTGAATTTAAGTATCGTTTAAAAGTAAAAGCAGGCCTTACTGGATACGCACAAGTTTATGGAAAATATAATACAACCCCATATGATAAATTGAAATTAGATTTGACATATATTGAAACATATTCTGTTTGGCTGGATATAAAAATGTTAATGCTGACAGTGAAGATTTTATTTCAAAAAGAAAATACAGAGGGTGTTGAGGAATGGCAGAAAACAGCAGTAAAAGAACATCAGAAATGACGGAAATAGAAACTATTAAGCATAAGTAGACAAAGAAGGAGTAATAGGCGAATGAAGAGACTAAGTAGAATTGTTACACTGTTATTGATAACTGTTCTTGTTTTTAGTAATCAAGGGATTGTAATAATGGCAGAAGAGACGGCAGCATTAAGTGAAAATTCAAGTGAAACAGAAATAAAGACAGAGACAGAAACAGAAAACAATTTACTAAATCTTCCTGAAATCGGTATGATATATGTGGAAACGATGGAAATAGAGCTTCCAGGGACTCAACATATTGCCCTCATATTTGATGGAGAAATTCATTTAGATACAGCGAGATTAAGATATACGATAGGGGAAGATAATACAGAACATACGATGGATATGGAAACGCATGTGGAAAATGTATTGCTTTTTTCAGAAACTTATACCGAAGAGACTTCTATTGGCATTTATAAATTAATAGGCTTTACCTATGAAATAGATGGTCAAATAAATAATGTCGATTTTGAAAAAGAGACAATATACAGTGTCGGAGTGGCAGGAGCGATTGTAGAAAATGAAGATTTATTAGATATAACAGACGTGAATTCGTTGGCTGAATTAGCAGATGATGCAGAGTCTATCAGTGCTTCGGTTGTATCGTTAGAAGATGAAGAGAGTATTGTAGATATTACGAATGCGATTGAAAATGCACAGAGTATGATGGTGGATGACGCTATACAGGTGGCAACATTTAGTTTGGCAAGAGTAAAAAAGGATTTGGTAGTGGTATTGGATCCGGGTCATTGTACAACACATGACAATGGTGCGGTGAGAGGAACCTTAAATGAAACCGTATTAAATCTAAAAATTGCTCAATATGCCAAAGCAGAATTAGAAACCTACGATGGTGTTATCGTATACTTAACCAGAACAGGAAGTAGCTGTACATTTGGAAGCAATTTTGCGACTTGTTTGAGCGGTCGGGCAACATTTGCGAAAAGTGTGAATGCAGATGTATTTATTAGTTTTCATATCAACTCAACGGCAACACAGACAACGACGGCAAATGGTGCAGAGTCAATTATCACAATACACAGTCAACATCGTCAAAATATGTATAATTTAAGTGCTAGTATCTTAGCAGAATTAAAAAAAGTAGGTTTGAATACCAGAAGCATTTATACGAGTGTAGAAGATAAGAATAATGGAAAATATACTGATGGGAACTGGCAGGATGACTACTCTGTAATTAGAAATAGTGCTTTAAATGGAATACCGGCAATGATATTAGAACATGCCTTTATCAATAACTGGTCAGACCAACAGTTGTTAAATAATGAAGCGGGCTTAAAAAGAATTGGTATTGCTGATGCAACAGGAATTGCAAAGTATTATGGGCTATCAAAGGGCGGTTCATCTGGTGTTGTAGATAAAAGACAATTAGTAAGGGATTTTGTTAGTCGACACTATGTAGAAGTGATGGGGAGAGAAGCGGATGCTGGCGGATTAGAGTACTGGACAAATATGTTGGTGAATCAACATATTTCGGGTGGTGATTTAGTCATGAACTTCTTAAATAGTGAAGAATTTCGGGCTAAAAGAATGACAGATGAAACTTATGTTAGATTGCTTTATACAACGACATTCAATAGGCAGCCGGATACAACAGGATTAAATTATTGGCGCGAAATGTTAAGGGATGGTTTGTCGAGGACATATGTAGCAGTTAGTTTCTTGAATTCACCAGAGTTTGCGGATATATGCAATCAGTATGGGATTATAAGAGGTATCGCTAGAGTAAATGAAAATAGAGATGTAAATGTTGCTTATACCAAGTTTGTTGCAAGATTATATACGAAAGCTTTTGATAGAAACTTTGATGTGAGTGGTTTGAATTATTGGACAGGTCTATTAAATAGCAAGAAGATAACTCCAGAGCAAGTGGCTGAAAACTTCTTTTTATCAGCGGAAATGCAAGCAAAGCGGTATACAAATACACAGTATGTAACGGTACTTTACAGAACATTTTTGGATCGTGAGCCAGATGCAGAAGGTCGTGCATATCATTTAGGGCGTTTGAATAGTGGAGTGAGTAGATTGGTGGTTCTGTATGGCTTTTCCAGAAGTGCAGAATTTAGTTTTATGGGATTATAAAAAGAAAAAGGAGAACAAAACATGAACAAATTAAAAAGGCTATTATCATTGTGTATAATAGGAGCGATGCTGGCCACCTCTCAAGGTGTTGGTGTATCGGCAGAAGAACAGCAGACAGAAATATTTACAAGTGAAGCACCAGAGGAAATGGGGAGTTTCTTAGAAGCAGAAGTGGTAGAAACAGAGTTAGAATTTACCTTGGATTCTTTTGCAGGATTTATAGAAAAAGTAGAAAATTCAGTTCAAGAATTAGAAATTAAAATAAAAACATATGATAAAAATACAGAATTTGTGGCAGTAATTGTACCAGATTACACTTTAGCAGAAAGTGTAGAGTGGGCGAATCTGCTGAAATCAGAACTTGAAGTATATGAAAATGTAAAAATACATATTTTAGAAGAAGAAAAAGTACAAGATAAAGAGTATGTACAGAAAGAAGAAGCGCATATATATTTGAGTTTTAATGAAAAATTTGGAGAAGTAACAGAAACAATAGGATTAGGTTATGATAGTATCTTTTCTGTAATCTATAAAGACGATCTTATAGCCATTCCAGTGATTACTTTGCATAAGTATAACGAGTTCCCGATAGTAGGAGATAGCTATGCTTATGTGGATGTGTTAGTGCAGTATTATGGCTTAGAATTAAGTGTAGAACCAATAATAGAAACAGAAATGATAACCTCAGAAACGGAAATTTTAGAAACAGGAATTTCAGAAATAGAAATTTCAGAAACAGAATCACCAGTAATGGCAGCAGCAACATTTGCAGCACCTGTAACAATGAGCGCACAAGAAACAAGAGTGAGAAATTTTGTGACATCGCTCTATACAAATATATTAAATAGGGCAGGTGATGCTACTGGAATAGATTATTGGACTAAGGTTTTAGTCGGACAAACAGGAACAGGCGCACATGTAGCGATGATGTTTATAGAGAGTCCGGAATTTCAAGCAAAACCGATGTCAAATCAAGATTATGTTAATATTTTGTATAGAACCATATTAAACCGCCAAGGAGAAGCGAGTGGTGTTGTTTATTGGACAAGCAGATTAGATTATGGGATTTCAAAAAAGTCTGTAGCTGCACAATTTTTAACTTCTCCAGAATTTAAAGCACTTTGTTCCAGTTATGGAATACAACACGGAACTGTTTCCTATAGTGAAAACAGAGATAAAGATATTAACTATACACGATTTGTAATCAGACTATATGAAAAAGCATTGAATAGAGAATATGATGTTGCAGGTTTGAATTATTGGACGGGTAGAATCCTATCAAACCTAGAAACAACAGAATCAGTTGCAGAAAAATTCTTTTTATCACCAGAGATGCAACGAAGAAACTTATCAAATGCAGAGTATGTAAGAGTGCTTTACAGAACCTTTTTAGATAGAGAGGCGGACCCATCAGGTAATACATATCATGTAAATCGTTTAAATAATGGTATAACTAGAACAACGGTATTATATGGATTTTCAAGAAGTCCTGAATTCAAATCAGTAATAAATGGAATTTTAAGCTCAACGATAAGCGGAAGAGTGATGGAATCGCAATATTGGTCAGATCCATTGGTTGATGATAGAACCCTTTTAGCGGCGATTATTTACACTGAGTCAAGAGGTGAGGGGTATAATGGTCAGTTAGCGGTAGGATTTGTAGTGATGAACAGAATGAATCATAGTGCATTCCCGAATAGTCTTCGTGAAAACATATATTGGAAAAACCAATTTCAACCAGCAAGAACGGGTGTTTTGAGCGCTGTACTAAAGGATACCAGTGTGATAACTGCCACTTGTTGGGAAGCGGCTGACAGAGCACTGGCGATGAGAAATCAAACAAAAGTTATTCCAGGAGTTACACTTCCAAATGGAAAAACAAACTTTGATTATCTATACTTTATGACTCCGGCAGCATATGAAAGACATAAATGGCCAGATGATGATACTTTTTTATTAAGGAACCATATGTTCTTTAGTCGAGTAGGATATCGTTAAGAAAAATAGATATAACATATATAAGGCAGTCGGTTTCCGACTGCCTTATATATGTTGAATTGGTTACAGAAGCTGAACCGGTTTTTAAGGGTGTGAGTAGCAGCTAAAACATTGATTAGGTTATAAAATATATAATTGTTAAGTTGAGAAAGACATGTTAAACTAAGCATAGTAGTATTTATATATTTTTGAAGGGAGCATCAACTAATGTTAATAGAAACAAGAGAAAGATCAGACAGTATGTATAAAATACTCGCTATTTTAATAATTGGAGGGATGATATTGAGTTTAATCCCTCTATTTTTGCTTGCAAAATATAATCATTCTTGTGCGGATGATTATGTCTATGGATTATATGCACGTAAGGCTTGGCTAGAGACGGGGTCTTTATGGGAAGTGGTAAGGGCAGCAGCTAAGATGTGTTTAGATCATTATAATAACTGGCAAGGAACCTTTTCTTCGATTTTTCTGATGGCTCTTCAACCAGCAGTATTTGGAGAACAGTATTATGTAATAACACCATATCTTATGCTTGCGATGTTAATACTTAGTACTTTTAGTTTATTTAAGACAATACTTATTGATTATTTAAAGGGGAGCAAGCTGCAATTAATTATAATAAGTTTTTTATTTATAACGGTTTCGATACAATTAATTCTTTCTCCAGTGGAAGCAATTTACTGGTATAATGGTTCGGTTCATTATGTATTTATGTATTCCAGTATGCTTTTTATGATATCTTCATTTTTACAGTATCTTAATAAAAATAAATATAAATATCTTTGTATGGCATGTGTCTTAGCAGGAGTTGTTTCAGGTGGAAATTACATAACAGCTTTGACAGCAATTCTTTTAATCTGTATTATAGGTGGTTTTATAATTATATATAGAAAGAAAGGTGTGTTAATTCAAACTGGTATTATGTTAGTATTCGCAATAGCTGGCTTAATAGTGAGCGGGCTTGCACCGGGAAATTCAATTAGACAGGAGTTTTTTGAACCTCCATCTGCAATCAAGGCTGTTTTTTTATCCTTTAGAGATGCAGTGGATTTTATATATAATCAATCACATCTTATTTATTTTTTTGTGTTACTTTTTTTGGTACCAGTTATATGGAATATTGTGAGACAAACAAAATTTTCATTTAAGCTCCCAGCCTTGGTTCCGGTTATTTCTTTTTGTCTAATAGCAGCGATGTTTTTTCCGACAGAATATAGTATGGGTGTTTATTATGTTGGCAGAACTGGAAATGTTATTCTTCTTATGATGCAGTTGCTTGGGGTCTTAAATGTTATTTATATATTAGGTTGGATTTCCCAATTTCATAAGAGGAAAACAATAAAGTGGATTTCTAAGATTGAAAAAGTTTCAATGAGAACAGAATTTATTTTTTATGGAATTATCATGGTGTTTTCCTTTTTTATTGTATTTACAACATATAAAGATAAAGTTACCTATACAACAATATCCGCGATGCAATCCTTGTACTATGGAGAAGCAGCGGCTTATGATGAGCAAATGCGAGAACGGATGCTTATTCTTGAAAGTAATGATAATGGTGAAATAGAATTGCCCATGTTGCAAACTCGTCCTTATTTATTATATTTTGATGACATTACTGGCGAAAAGACCGACTGGCGCAATGTTTCTATGGCAGAATTTTGGGATAAGCAATCCGTTATTTTAATTAATGAAGAAGGGCCGTAAAGGTAATAGGAAAAGTGAAGGGGGAGCGGGAGTGTGAGTCAAAAAATATTGTATATGGTGATACCTTGTTATAATGAGGAGGAGGTACTTCCTCATACAAGTAATCTGTTTCTAAATAAATTAAAAGAACTATTTCAAAAAGAGATAATATCAGAGCAGAGTAGAATTTTATTTGTAAATGATGGTAGCAAGGATAGAACTTGGGAGATAATTCAAGAGTTAAAAGAACAAGATATACATTTTTCGGGAATTTCATTATCTCGTAACTGTGGACATCAAAATGCACTATTGGCAGGATTATTAACAGCACGATTACAGGCAGATGTGACGATATCTCTTGATTGTGACGGACAAGATGATATTGAGGTAGTAGATCAAATGCTAGAGGAGTATATAAGTGGCTGTGATATTGTTTATGGAGTTCGTTCGAAGCGAGAAAGTGACACTATATTTAAGAGAGCTACTGCTGAAGGGTTTTATAAAATAATGAAGTTTCTCGGTGCAGATATTGTTTTTAACCATGCAGATTATCGTTTGATGAGCAAAAAGGCACTGGATGGTTTGGCACAATATAAAGAAGTTAATTTGTTTTTGCGTGGAATAGTTCCGCTGATTGGATATCGTTATTCCAGTGTTTATTATGAGAGGACAGAACGTATTGCAGGAAAGAGTCATTATCCATTGAGAAAGATGCTTTCATTTGCTTTTGATGGAATTACTAGTTTATCAGTTAAGCCGCTTCGAATGATTTCTGTACTTGGCTTTTTGACCTGTATGGCAAGTTTATTGGGTATCATAATCACAGTTATACAGAAAATATGCGGGGTAACTGTTAGCGGATGGTCCAGTATGATTTGTATTTTACTATTGCTAGGTGGTATTCAATTATTAAGTTTAGGTGTTATTGGTGAATATATTGGGAAAATTTATAGGGAAACGAAAGGGCGTCCTCATTACATTATTAGTGAAAAGACGAAGGATTTTTAATATTGGTAGAATTTCTAGGGCAGCTTAATAGCTGCCCTTTTTCAATTTATAGTGCTAATTAATAGAATGTTACTGAAGGCGTATCGTATTTGGCGTTGTTTTGAAGCTAAATATTTTGCATCCTAAGCGTTCCATGAACTTTACATTTTCAGGGGTATTATAATTCCCAGTGGTATCCTCTATTAAAAATTCTGGTGCGTCAAAAAAAGCCACTTGAGGATTTACAAGGCGATAAAAGTCATGACTCAATCCTCCAAATCCGTGATGGGGCATTTGAAGATAGTCTGCTTGTAGCTCTTCGCCATATTTCGTGATTAGAAATTCACTCATCGCATTGCCGACATCAGCACAAAAAAGCATGCTTTGATCATTGACAGAAACTTTAAAAACTAAGGAGCCATCATTTAATAAATCGTTTGAAAGTTCGGCAACATAATCATCATAGGCATTTAGGATCTGAATATCAAGATTACCTATTTGTAAGCTATCGCCGACATACAAGTATTGATAATCAGAATCATCAATAGTTAAGAAATTTTCATAGGGCCCCATATCATCCCAAGGGGCTCTTTCAAATGCTAGTTCTACAGGAGCCATTTTAACAGTACATACTTTATTTATTTGGATATCTGTGTCAGAATACAGCTCCATAAAAGCTCCTATGTGATCCAAATGAGGATGTGTTAAAATCCATAAATCTATAATTCCACCATGACTTAAAATAGCTTCCTTCACAATATCCGCTTCATGCGGCCATCCCCCGTCAATTACTATGAGTTTACCATCGGAACTATTCAATGTATAAAACATAGAATTACGTCCCTCCCAATCACCATACTGTGTTACATCCCAATAATTAAGTATAGTATTAGGGTCAGTTGAAATACTATCATTATTAGAGGGCAATGATATTTTTTGAGTGGAACAGCTAGATGTTAAAAAAATCATGGAAGTTAATACAAATAATAGGGCTATTACTCTTTTCATATCCTCTCTTCTCCTTCAAGTTAATAATACATAATTATATCAGATATCATTGATTAGTGGAAGTGATTGTTTTGGATATTACACGACAAACGCATTAAGATTTGGGCGGTATCATGAACTTAAGTTTTTAACCAGTTGCCAATATCTCAGAGATAGAGTATAATTAATTGTTGAAATAAAGAGAATAACACTGGGAAATTATAGAATGATTATTAAAAAATTGAAATGAGGATATCGCATGATTTACAAAGCTTTGCAAGAAAAAAAAATAAGTTTTATGATAAGTTTATTGCTTGCCATCACAAGCATTATAGGGTTAATCTTTAGCACAAATACCAATCTATTTATTAGAAATACAGTTGTTTTATGGGGATTAGGTATGATATATTTATTTTTATTCTTGTTTTTGATAGTTTTCAATATTACGCTTCGTCAATTACATAGTACAAGCAAGAGAATAATGCTGATTTTGGCAAGTGTTATAATTACGGTCTTAATGATATGCGTTCTTCCATTTTCGTATGAGAATGTTTTGAAACATAACTATATCGAAAAAACTTTTAGAGAGAATAATACAATAACGATTGAAACGTTAGGAAATAAAAATATAGAATCAGTAGGTTATTCAATCCAAATAGAGTCTGCGATGATCGAAAAGCGAAATAATTATAAGCTAGATGATGTAATACTGCCAGATAGTTGGGAACATATTAATGGGAAGCTAGTGGGGGAAAGTATTTTTAATGATCAATTTCAAATTGTTTTTCCAGAGGGAAGTTGCTATGAATTAAGAGCAAGGTATGATGAGAATTCAGGAATAATCCGGATTACAAT
>JGI994J12354_10000196_pt1 | contig 58849 bp, 55 predicted proteins | sample IntmicLarv3ML3BL_FD_12354 | JGI IMG/M metagenome (IMG submission 12354) | reverse complement strand
CATAAGGCGCTGCAAGCGCTAAAGGCGATGTCTGCACCAAAAGCGGTTGTCATTCGTGATGGTGTGAGAAAAGAGATTTTAGCCGAGGACGTTGTCGTGGGTGATCTTATGGTGTTGGAAAATGGGGGTTATATTTGTGCAGACGGACGTGTTATAGCGGAGCGAAGTTTGAAGACGGAAGAAAGTGCCATTACAGGAGAGGCGTTGGCGGTGGAGAAAACGACAGAGTTATTCCCGGAGAGTGCTTCGCCGGGAGACCGGAGGAATATGGTTCTCTCAGGCAGTTTTGTTATGGGCGGCAGTGGACAGGCTATTGTCGTGGCGACCGGAATGGATACAGAGATTGGACGTATTGCCGGACTTTTAGCACAGCAGGATGAGCAAGAAACGCCGTTGCAAAAAAAGTTGGATGAGGCAGGGAAAATGTTGGGCATTGGCGCATTGATTATTTGTGCGGTCATCTTCTGTTTGGGTGTTTTTCGTAACCAATTGCCCTTTACGATGTTTATGACATCTGTAAGTCTTGCGGTAGCGGCAATTCCGGAAGGCCTTCCGGCCATTGTGACAATTGTTTTAGCCATTGGCACCCAGAGAATGTCCAGAAAAAATACAATTATTAGGAGGTTGCCGGCAGTAGAAACGCTGGGCGGTGCAGAGGTCATTTGTTCTGACAAAACGGGTACATTGACGCAAAATAAAATGACAGTTGTCAGGTTGGCAGATCAGAATCGCAATTTGACGAAGGACAAGAAAGATTTGATTTTGACACTGCTGGCACTATGCAACGATTGTTATTACGCCAATGGCGAGCTGATGGGGGAGCCGACGGAAAAAGCGTTGGCGGAAGCGGCAGAAGCGGAAAGCATTTGGATTACGGAGGTATCTGAAGAGATGCAGCGGGTGGGTGAGATACCGTTTTCATCAGAGAGAAAATTGATGACGACAGTGCATGCCACGGAGGACGGCAAGTGGATTTCTGTGACAAAGGGTGCGCCGGACATACTGATTGAGCGGTGTACGCATTGTCTAGATGGGCATAAGCCAATACCCCTTGCGGGAGTACAAAAAAGCCGTTTGCATATGCTAAACGGAGAGATGGCGGCGAAAGCATTGCGTGTCATTGGCGTTGCCTTTCGTGAATGGGATGAATTGCCTTTGGCGGTTACGGAAAATAATGTGGAGCAGGGGTTGGTATTTGCCGGCATGGCGGGTATGATGGATCCACCGAGGGCAGAAGCGACGGAAGCAGTGGCGATTTGTAAAAAAGCAGGTGTGCGGCCGGTTATGATTACGGGAGATCATGTGCTGACAGCGAAAGCCATTGCTTCGGATTTGGGAATATTCGAGACGGGAGATGTCTGCATCACGGGTCAGGAAATGGAGATGCTCTCGGATATACAGTTAAGGGAGGCCGTTCAGGGCTGTACGGTGTTCGCCCGTGTGGCACCGGAACATAAGGTTCGTATTGTAAAGGCATTTCAAGAGGGTGGTAGTGTTGTTGCCATGACCGGGGACGGCGTGAACGATGCGCCGGCATTAAAGGCAGCAGACATTGGCTGTGCTATGGGTAAGAGTGGAACGGAGGTCGCCAAAGGTGCGGCAGATATGATATTGCTGGATGATAATTTTGCAACGATTGTGGATGCAATCAGAGAAGGCAGAGGAATTTATGACAATATTCGAAAAGCGGTATTATTTTTGCTGTCCAGCAACATTGGGGAAATTATTACGATTTTCATTGCCATGTGTTTCGGATGGGCATCACCGCTTTTGCCGATACAATTACTATGGGTAAACCTTGTGACAGATTCATTGCCGGCGATTGCGTTGGGGATGGATCCGGTGGAAGAGGATTGTATGAATCGCCCACCGAGAAAGAGAGAGGACTCCTTATTTGGAGATGGAATGGGGCAGAGGATTATTCTGGAAGGGTTTATGATTGGCTGTTTGGCATTGCTGGCGTTCGGTATTGGACATATATATTTTGACCAGCATGGACAACACATTGTCGGACGAACAATGGCTTTTGCGGTTTTGTCTCTTTCCCAGTTGGTGCACGCATTCAACGTGCAGACGGAGCATTCGTTGCTGTGCATCTCTCCCCTTCGTAATCCGTGGTTATTGGGTGCATTCATCATTGGCGTTTGTTTACAATGCGTTGTCATTATGGTAGAACAGTTGGCTGAGGTGTTTAAGGTCTGTCCGTTAAGCAGAGAGCAATGGCTGTTGGTTTTGGCATTTTCTGTTGCGCCATTGGCGATTGTAGAATTAGAAAAATGGAAAAATCGGATTTTGGCGAAGCGGAAGGCGCAGCGTGCATGTGGTGCATAGACTTTAGAAATGGCAGGTACTTTAATTAAAAAGTATTTTTGGGCAGGAGATGACGGTGCCTGCCTTGCTTTTTCCTTTTTTCTGTAATACACTGTGGGGAGAATAAAGAGGAGGCGAGGAGGAAGCATGTATCGTACAATTTATAGTAAGCAGGGTGCGCATATCAATCTCGATGGCAGAGACGTGATCAATATGGCATCGAATAATTATCTTGGTCTTGCCAGCCATCCCGATGTTATTCAGGCGGCGAAGGATGCGCTGGATAAGTATGGTGTCGGACCGACAGCAAGCAGGAATATTGTCGGAAACTTTCCAGTGCATACGGCGCTTGAAGAGGCACTGGCGAAGTTTAAGGGTGTGGAGGCGACATTGGTTTTTAACTGTGGCGTTTCTGCGAACACGGGCGTGATTCCATTTCTCGTGGGCAAGGGTGACACCATCTATAGTGATGAATTGAACCACGGCAGTATTATTGATGGCTGCCGCCTATCCGGTGCGAAGGTGAAAGTATATCGCCACAAAGACGGACAGTCTCTGGAGGAATTGCTTAAAGAGGGCGCGGAAGGCAAAAAATTGATTATCACCGATGGTGTATTCAGTATGGATGGAGACCTGGCGCCATTGCCTGAAATTACGGATATTGCCGAGAGGTATCAGGCGATGCTTTTGGTGGATGATGCACATGGAGACGGTGTTATGGGGCCTATGGGAAAAGGAACGGTGGATCATTTTGGTTTGCGTGAGCGCATTCATATGGAAACGGGTTCTTTGTCCAAGGCGTTTGGATCGGCAGGTGGTTTTGTTGCGGGGCCAAAGGAGATGATTGACGCTTTGCGGCCAAAAGCACGCAGCTTTATTTTTACGGCATCGCCTATGGCTCCGTGTTTAACGGCAGCGGCGTTGCAGGTGGTTCAAATGATTTCAGAAGATGAGTCATACGTGAACCGGCTTTGGGAGAATAGAGATTACTTTGCGCAGCGCATTACGAAGCTGGGGCTTGATATCGGAACAACGCAAACACCGGTCATTCCGGTTATTGTCGGGGAAGAAGAAAGAGCACAAAAAATGAGCGAATTTTTATTCGAAAAAGGAATTTTCGCACAAGCCATTCAATTTCCTATGGTACCCAGAGGCACAGCACGATTGCGTGTAATGATTTCGGCAGGGCATAGCAAACAAGATCTGGATGCGGCTGTGGATGCGATTGCAGCTTGTGCCAAAGAGATGGAATTGATATAGGATAATAATAGGTCAAGCTTCTGATGATTGGGAAACCTCATCTTGAGACGAGAGCCGCTATTTTTATAAATGACAAAATTTTGCGGCATATCCTTCTTTTATTTGGGAAAGATGAAAGAAGGAGGTGCAAAATATGATTAATGAAGAATTAGGCGTGTTATTTGAAAGAGCGAGCGAAGACGAAAGTCTGCGAAGAAGGCTGCTAGGTACCAAAAATGCAGTTGATCCGGTACTGGCATTATGTGAGATGGCAACGGAATTGGGCTGTCCGGTCACCGTTGGTGAAATATTTGAAAATGGAGAGGGTTATCTCTCCGAGTTGCACAAGGGGTGTATCGGTGCGACGGAGCCGAGAGCTGATTGGGGCGATATGTATGGATTGTTTATGGCGTCTCTGGAAGGTTTAGAGGATTAAAAAACGCACGCAGACAGGAAAATGAAGCAACTGTCTGTGTGCGTTCTGTTTTATTGAGTAAGATAAGAAAAGAGCCGATTTTTCGCCCGCATGCGTTTGCGGTGTTTTTATTTGTTTCGGTCTTCTTTTCTGGTGACTCCGCCCATAGAGGCGTTAATCAATGGGATATCTGTAAAGATGATGACGATTTCATCTTTGTTTTCGCCTGTGAGTGCCTGAAGTTTGTCTGTCAAAGCAACCATGATTGCTTTTTTTGCTTCGGGCGTTCTTGTTTCCGGCATATCTGTCCAATCGATTAGTGCGATCGGCGCCGTTTGGCGAACATTATCTCTCTCCCATTCAGTGATAAATACATAGATGTTTTTTTCGGGCGTTCCGCTGTTGGAACAAATGGTATGTGTGATAAAATCAATCAAATCCTTTTTTTCTTCACTCGTTTTTTTTGCTGTCAATTCAATTTTAATAATTGGCATGATAACGCCTCCTTTGAATGTTTTTACCAGTATAGAGTAATTTTGTACTTTTTTCAATACAGAATCCTCGGATTTTCTGCGCAGCAGACAAAAAAGATTTGCATTCATATCATTCATATAATGAAAGAGAATTCGCTAAAAGTGTGTTTCTCCTAATTTTGTCTAACAGGAAGCAAATCTTTTCCGAAAGGGGCGGTATACTTTGGTCATGCCGGGAGGTAGAATCTCTATCGAAAGTCAGCCTGCTTTTTGCTCGAGCCGAAGTCTATCTGCAATGAGGGCGATAAACTCGCTATTGGTTGGCTTGCCTTTATGATTATTTACGGTATACCCAAATAGAGAATCAATGGCATCTACTTTGCCGCGGTTCCATGCAACTTCAATGGCATGGCGAATTGCACGTTCGACGCGGGAGGGTGTTGTATTACATTTTTTTGCAATAGAAGGATAAAGCTCTTTGGTAATGTAGTTTAAAACGTCCATGTCGTTTACGCTCATAATAATAGCTTCGCGCATATAATGATAACCGCGGATATGGGCGGGTACACCGATTTCATGCAAAATATTCGTAACTTTTGTTTCCAAATCATAGGCAGGATTGGATTGTATATGAATTAATGTGGGCACACCGGATTTGATAATCGGTTTTTCTTGCATGAGCTGGCGGATACGCTGTGTCAGCGCATCGATATCGAAGGGCTTTACCATATAGTAGCCTGCACCCAAATCAAGCGCTTTTTGTACGACCTTATCCTGAGAAAGGGCGGACAAAATCATTGTAATTGGCTGATGAATGTCTTCATCTTTTTGCAGGCGATCCAAAACACCAAGCCCATCCAACCGAGGCATAATACCATCGATGATGGCCAAATCCGGTTTTGTATCACGGATTTTATTGATTGCATCGACACCGTCGACGGCAACGGCAACAACGCACATGTCTTCTTGGTTATTCAAATGACTGACAATGATGTCGCAAAAATCTTTATTGTCGTCTGCCAACAGAACTTTTATCGTATTTTGATTCAAATTAATCCCTCCGATTGTTGTTTAATGAATTTTTATGCAAGTATTCCTTGCTTTTGCGTTGATTATAGTACAGAAAAAGTGGTGTGACAAGCACCATTCGTTAGACAAATTCGGCGGGAAAGGACGAGGTTTTTACAGAATATATCAGCGTTTTTTGTGGGAAATATTTCCGATGACATCTGATGTTGGTTTATGTGGATGGGAAAAGGAAGAAGCGTAAGAAAATGACGATTTTTTATAGTCAGAGAATAAAGTGATATTTTATGCAATAATTCGAGTGAATTCATCAGGGGAAAATGGCGTTTTCTCGGGGAAGCAGAGGGAATGAGCGGTCGATTATGACGATATGTTATGTTTTTTGTAGATAGGAAAGGGGTATGGCCATTTATATTTTGGAGAAGGACGCGATATATTTTTGAAAATCAAAATAAAGAAACCCCCATATTTAGTGGGGGCATTTATCATAAATAGCATCAGTCAATTGTGAGAAGGCAAAAATATCCAAGGTTTCGCCGCGAACACGCGCATCCCAACCAAGGCCGGTGATGATTTCTGAGAGTTCATCTTTGGTGAAATCAAAATTCCCCTGATTGTACAAGCCATTTAACAATGTTTTTCTGCGTTGGCCAAAAGCACATTTTACAATATGGAAAAATAGCTGCTCATCTTTCGTTTTTACTTTGCGTTCGTTAAGTACACGCAGTGTAATGACGGCGGAGGAGACTTTTGGCCGGGGCATGAAGCACGAGGGCGGTACAATCATATCAATGTTTGCATCGCAGTAGTATTGAACGGCAACAGAGAGTGCGCCGTACTCCTTATTTCCCGGAGTTGCCTGCATACGCTCCGCCACTTCTTTTTGCACCATGACCGTGATGTTGTCGATGGGATATTGTTTTTCCAATAAGTCCATCAGAATCGGCGTTGTGATATAGTATGGAAGATTTGCCACGACTTTTATGGGTTTCTCATCATTTTTTTCAGAGATGAGGGCATGGATATTTGTTTTTAAAATATCTTGATTTAATACTTCCACGTTGTTATAACCCAATAATGTTTGGTGTAAAATGGGAATCAGCGTGCTATCGATTTCGACAGCGATTACACGTTTGGCATATTCGGCTAAGACTTGTGTTAATGAGCCGATACCCGGTCCAATCTCCAAAACACAATCCTCTTTTGTGATTCCGGCGGAAGTAGCAATATTATCCAAAATATTGGAATCGATGAGGAAGTTTTGCCCGAAATTTTTCTTGAAAGCGAAGCTGTTTGCCTCAATGATTTGTTTGGTTCTTGAGGGTGTAGATATTCTTTCTGCCATATATGTACTCCTAACTTATGCGCCAAACCCAAGGCTTCCGAATACGCCGAAGGAGAGCACGGATACAATGATACCTGCGGTTAAAACGCCTAGCATGATTGTGGGGAATGCTTTCTTATTGTTTAAGCCCAGCATAACGCTAATCAACGCACCCATCCATGCGCCCGTACCGGGCAGAGGGACGGCAACAAAGAGGAATAGTCCCCAATAGGCATATTTTCTGATTTGCTCGCTTTTTTCTTCAGCTTTGCGTTCACACCAATTGACAAGGCGGCGCAAAGGCGTTTTCTTCAGAATTTTGAAGATATAGCGAATGAATAAAAGAATGAACGGGATTGGTAAAAGATTGCCGCCATAGGCAATGAGAAAAGTCGGAAGCCATTCCATTTGCATGGCGAACCCGGCAATAATGCCTCCTCGAAGTTCTAAAATCGGCATCATGGAGACTATAAAAACAATCATTTCTTTCGATAGGATGTCACCCAAATGTGTCACGAACCAATTTGCTAGTATTTCAGACAAAAAATCGCCTCCCTAATTTTTACGAATCCAAGTTATTATATAATATTATAGTGATACACACAAGGAAGAAAGCATCGATTTTATTATATTTTCTTTAAGATGAATGCTTGGTGAATATTTGTTATTAAATTAACAGGAATCTGTGAATCTGGAATAAATGGAGAACAGAGAGAAAAGTCGATTGTTTTGATTTTTATTCAGAAGTATTTGAACTTTTTATTGAAATAAAGCAAATTATCCGTTAAAATAATAACATATAGCAGACTGGAGCGCATATATGCTTTTATTTAGAAGTCGATTTGAATGAAGGGGGATAAGAATGACAGAAGAACTAAGAGCGAAGTTAATGGGACTTAGATTAACCAAAAAGGAAAAATTGATTGCAGAATTTGTTTTGGATAATTTTGCGGAAGCCTGCTTTATAACGTCGACGGAGATTGCGAAACGTCTGCAGGTGAGTGATTCATCGGTTATTCGTTTTACACGAACGCTCGGATATTCCGGGTTTATGGATTTTCAACGCAGTATACGCAAAACATATACCGAAAGAATTAACAGCGTCTCAGAAAATATTACCATACCGTCGGAGCGTTTGAAGTTGAGCATTGGCCGTCTGGATCGAAGTGACATTATGCAAAGCTATTTTTCAAACGTGCTTCAAAATTTAGAGTCTTGTGTAAATAACAATGATACGCTGGCTTTTGAGAGGGCGGCAGGTCTGATTGCGGGAAGCAAGCGGAAATTTATCGTGACATCCAGAGCAAATAGCTGTATTGGGGATATGATGCTGTTGCTATTAAAACATTTACTGCCTGATGTTTATGATACGTCGCATCCTGCATTAAATGTAATTGACCACTTGTGTGATATCACTGAAAATGATTGTATTGTTGCAGTAAGTTTTCCGAGATATTCCGATATGGATGAATTAGCGGCGCAGATGGCATACGACGCAGGTGCAAAAATTGTGTTGATTACAGATAAGGCCAGCTCTCCATTAGCGCAGTACGCGACGCAGCTATTGACGGTAAGTGTGGATAGCAATACGTTTTTTAACTCCTACGTGGCAGTATTATTCACAATGGAGTTGTTATGTTCCTTTGTCAGCAAAAAGATGGGCTATTCAACAGAGGCAAAGTTGGAATTAATTGATAAATACATATCAAAGGTCGGACTGTTCTAGAGGATAAGTCGGCCGAGCCGTGCCTTGCGGAAAAAAGAAGAACGATTGAATTTTTGTGCGAAATAGAAGGGACGCAGATTTGGCGAAGTATCCGCTTTGCTTAGGTGTGCTTTATGGAAGAGTATGCGTTCTTTCTTTTAATATCGCCGGTTCACATAGTCGTCGATGATAGATTGTCGGATTTCTTCTGTGAAAGCCGATTCTTCCCGTAGCAATTTCAGGATCAGAGCGCTGGTGGAGTGAAGAATAATATCTTCTTCCTCCACTACAATTTCAAAGAGTTTTCCCTTTAAATACTTGCTTTTGACTTGAACAAAATAAGCGTTTACACCGCGAAAATCCAATTTTCTTAAGACCGTCAGCGTGGCACGGTCTTTTTTATTGTAGTAATCATTGCTTCTTTCCAGATAGTCTTTTTTCAGCTCGTAATCCATGTCTCGTGCCGTGCTGACGGTTTTCATTTCTTTGGCAAGGGCATTGTAGTATTGATAGTTAAAGAGTGCTTTCTCGATGGTATCCGCGTTTTGAAAAGGCCGAATATCTCCGTATACAACGGCGGCGTAATTTTTTTGCAGATATTCACGCTTTGTCATGTCTCCTTTGACATATTGGTCAATAAGACTTTGGCGGTATTTAAAATATTTCTGTATTGCATTCATCTTACTTGACCTCATTTCCATGTATTCCCTCTGGAAATCGCCTTATACCCCGGGTACAATGGAATTAGGGCAAAATTAGGGTGAGGGATACATATGCAAACGTTTTTTCATTATTATCAAAAAGAAATTACGCCGCAAATAGAGGCGATTGATATTTTCTTAAAGACCGAAGCGCAGCCATACAATCTGAAAGAGGTTGCGGGCTTACTTCGTCTATCCGAAGCAGAGCTGCAAAAAATACGAAAGGATGAAGGGATAAGCACAATCAACACGAATCAATTTTTCGAAATGATGCGAAAAGGGAGTTCGCGTTTTTGCCGTATGCTTTGCAGAGAGCTTCTTTGCGGCGGAGATAGATATACGCCAAAGGACATTGCCTATATTTACGATTTAAGTATACAAGATGTTGAAGAGGCGGCAAAGGGGCAGACTGTATTCTTAGCAAAAGATTTGCCAAAGCTATATAAAAACATCAAGTTTGATGATAAACGATGCTTGTTTTGAGTTGATTTGCTGTGGTATCGTCCGTCAATTCCCGTATGATGGCCAATGTAAACTCAATTGCTGTGCCGGCTCCTCGTGATGTGAGAATATGTCCGTCAACACATACAGGGTTCAAGGAGGAGTGTGCGCCAATTAGCCGGTTTTCCATGCCGGGATAGATGGTTGCGCTTTTGCCCTCTAAAATACCAATCTCACCCAAAATCAAGGGCGCGGCACAAATAGCGGCGATGGTCTTTTTTTCTTTGTGGAAATCCAAAAGCAACGCCAAGAGCGGCTCATATGCCAGCAAGTTCATTGTGCCGGGCATACCGCCGGGCAAGATGAGTATATCCGCTGTTTGCAGAATTTCTCTTTCAAAGAGCATGTCTGCGGTGAAGAGGATATTGTGTGCACCAAGAATCTGCAAAGAATCACTGATGGATACGAATTTTGTATCAATGCCCACACGGCGCAATAAATCCAGAGGCGTAACGGCTTCCATTTCTTCGAAACCTTCTGCAAGGAAGATAAAAGCTTTCTTCATAAGAGACCTCCTCATGTCTATCTTGAAATCTATATCTGTTATTATATTCGATTTATATGGGTTTATCAATAATCCTTGACAAGATGCTTATGGAATCGGTATCCTATGCGAGGGGGGGGGCATGAAGAATGGAGATCGAGCGTAAGTTTTTGATTGAGAAAATTCCTTTTTCGCTGGAAGGCATTGTATATAAAGATATGGCGCAAAGTTATATTTCTTTTTCACCGGCAATCCGCATCCGAAAGAGTGATGAGGCGTATATATTAACGGTAAAAGGGAGAGGGCATATGGTAAGAGAGGAATTTGAGCTTGCGATTGCCGAGCAGGATTATGTTGCTTTACGGAAAAAGACGAGCGGGACAGAGGTTCGTAAACGGCGATATTATATTCCGCTGGAGAACAATTTGACGGCAGAGCTGGATGTTTATGAAGGTATGCTGGACGGGTTATATACGGTCGAGGTTGAGTTCTCATCGATGGAGGAGGCGGAGCGGTTTTCTGTACCGGCATGGTTTGGACGAGATGTAACCACACAGAAGCGCTACAAAAATACGATGTTATCATTATACGGAATGCCTGAGAAAGAATAAGGCAGAGGAGCATTTTTGTTTTGAACAAAGGTGTTCTTTTTTTTGACTTTTTCGGATTGATTGTTCTGAACCGTATTTTATTCGCATAGGTATAGCATGAGAGTGGAGCAGACAAGCAGGAAAGAGACAAGCAAAGGGGAGACCGATATGTATAACAGGCGATATGATAAAGCGTTTTTGATGCTTCGGCAGGAGGCGGCAGGTTATGGAATGAATCAGCGAACGCCGTGGGGCAGTTGTGTATTGGAAATAAAAAACGGCGGGGGAAAGATTCAAATAACGGTGCAGGGATTACGGTCATTGCAGAGCGGATGTTATGAAGTTTACGCTATCGGTGAAGAGGAACGGGTTTTTTGCGGAAATCTGGTGCCGGAGAGGGGAAAAGGGGGAAGTGCGGAGTTAAAGTGGAGCTTTCATCCTGACCATGTTGGCGATACTTCGATGGCGGTGGAGGCGTTGCATACGATTGCGGTAGTGGCACAAATCGGCGGGAGCAGAGAGCATGTTTGTGCGCCATTAACGGCGTATTTCGCAGAGAAGAAAGATTGGAAACGGGTTTATTTACATGCCGAACAGATCCCCAAAAAGCGGACGGAAACGCAAAATCAGGAGGGGCGTGAGGTGATAGATTGTAGGGCAGAGAGACAAGAGCATATGGAGGAAGCGGATATCGTGGATGTGCGTCAAGAGCGTGTTTTGAAAGTTGCGAGCACCGCGAATGAGGAGGTAAAGCCTGTGGAAGATAAGAAAACACCTGCTTGTCACGGGAGTTTCCGTGGACTTATCAAACGATTTCAGGAAGAATTGGTCGAGATCGAGGAAAGCGGGCTGTTGAGTTCGGATGAGATTGCCCGAATTGAAATTGCGGGCATGAGCGGTGGCGGGCGTTTACAGACGGCGGAGGAAGCGATGAGAGAAGATGTGAAGAATGATGGCGAGTATCTTGCGGAGGATGAAATGACACAAATATGTGGTGTCGTGGAAACAGCGGAAGAAAATGATTCGAAGGTGAATATCGAGACGAAAAATACATCGAAAATCACGCAGGATGGTGGAGCGGGTGATGAGAGGAGAGAGGAGGCACAACCAGATGTCGCGGAGGGTTTTTCAAATAGATTTAGGCATGTTTTTGTGAATAATGAGGAGGTTGAACCCTTTGAGGATGATGGGACTTGGAAGATGATTTCTTTGGAAGAACTGGTGATACTGGAGGAGATTCCACTGAACTGGCTCAAAGATTTTTTCTTTTTGTTGGCGATGCAAAAATACCATCATTTGATTTTTAAGGAAACGGAAAAAAGATTTGTTTTAGGTGTGCCGGCAGAGTACAATGTGGATGACGCCGGTGTGTTGATGGATATGGGTTTTGACCACTTTAAACCGTTGCAGCAAGGATCGCCGCTGGGCTACTGGATTTATGCGCCTTAATAAACAACACTTGCATGAAGTCTTGCGGGATAGTATGATACCTTTAGATTAGATGTAAAGGGGTCATAGAATGAGAGTAAGAAAAAAGCCGTGGGCGGCGAGAGAATTAGAAGAGAATGAGTATGTTATAAAAGATGCGGCGGAAATGAAAGGACGATGGAAGGATTATTTCGGGAACGAGAATCCGATTCACATAGAGATTGGTTTTGGGAAAGGCGGATTTTTGACAGAAAACGCCAAACAAAATCCCGATATCAATTATATTGGTGTGGAGCGGCAGGAATCGGTTGTTGCAATCGCGGCAAGAAGGGCGGAAGAAGGCGTCCCAAATCTTGCATTTGTTTGGGATAATGCAAGAAACCTTTCAGAGGTGTTTGAAGTTGGCGAGTGCCAGCGGATTTATCTGAATTTTAGCGATCCGTGGGCGAAGAAGCGTATGTATAAGCGCCGTCTGACGTATCGTGGTTTCTTAGAGAGTTATCGTACGTTAATGGGTAATTGTGCGGAAGTATTTTTCAAGACGGACAACAGTGGGTTGTTTGAGTTTTCTTTAAATGAGTTTTGTGCAGATGGCTGGCAGTTGTCCAATATATCGTTGGATTTGCACAACAGCGAGTTTGAAGGCAATATTATGACGGAATATGAAGAGAAATTTTCAGCCGAGGGTATGCCGATTTATCGATTAGAAGCAAGATATGAAAAATAAGAAAAAGCCTATTTTGAGCAATCAAGTCAAGATAGGCTTTTGTTATTTGATTTTGGTTATTTTTCCTGATGAGTAGGTGCTTGAAGATTCTGGGATTCTTGGGGTTCTTGCGGTTCTTGTGGTTCCTCACAATCCGGTGATTCGCTTTCTTGAGATGCGTGCGGTTCCCGGGTTTCGTTTTCTTGGAGGGACGGATTTCCATAAGCCAATGTGGTTAGGAAGGAGCCATAAAGAGTGGTCACATTTTTTCGCCAATTTTGGCAGATCAATTGTGCTTGTTCTTTTGAGACGACGGAAACGCTGATTTCCATCAAGGTTGTTCCATTATCGTCACACAAGCCGCATTTCACAAGATAATCGCCATTTAATTCTAAAAAATAGTTGGCGGTTACGGCGTATTCTGCACGGATACGTTTGTTATTTTCTTTTACGTATGTGTTGATTTCGTTTTTGACAGTTTCAGAAACATGAGACTGGAAATAATGGATGATATCTTCTCCGTCGAATGTTAATGTATAACGCGTACTGTTTTGTTCTCTTGATTTTTCCAGCCAGCCGGCTTCTACCAGTTCTGCCAGATATTGTTGCGTGGAAAAATAATCCATATAGTCTTTTTTCAAAAGAAATTGACAAATCTCGCTATTCGAAAGAGAGAGACCCATTTTTTTGATTAAATGCAAAATGATTAATTTATGTTCTGCAATTTGTTGAATTGGGTCTGCCACAGTAAAGCCTCCTTAGAATTTCGAGTAGTACTATTTTAACATAATTCATGAAAATAATCATCATAAAAGTGAACTTTATTATATTAAAGCTATTTATTTTTCAGTGCTTGCCCCTGCGTAATATTACGTTCTTTTAACATACGGTGGAATGTATTTAACACATTTCTTTTATTCAGACTCCACAATGGTGCCAAGAGGGTATCTTTATTCCCATCGCCTGTTAGGCGGTGAATCACGATATCCTCTCGCAGATGCGCAATCAAAAGACAAAGTGTTTCCAGATATGTGTCCATGCTCAGGGGCGAATATGTATGGTTTTCGTATAGCGCAGCCAGCTTTGTATGCGCCAATACGTGGAGAAGGTGTATTTTGACACCCTGTATGGGCAGGGTATTTAGATAGAGAATCGTATGGAGGGTATCTTTGGCCGTTTCGTTCGGAAGCCCGATAATTACATGAGCAACGACGGGGATTTGACGGCGGTGCAAAGAAAAGACCGCCTCAGAAAAAACCTCGTTTTTGTATCCTCGATGAATAAGCTGTGCAGTGTTTTCGTTGCTTGTTTGAAAACCCAGTTCTACCCATAGTTTTGTTTTGGAGGATACTTCAGAGAGAAGATGCAAAACATTTTCGGGCAAGCAGTCCGGGCGGGTGGCGATGGATAAACCAACAATATCCGGATTGTTTAGGGCTTGATAATAGCGTTTTCGGAGTGTCTCGACGGGCGCGTATGTGTTGGTGAATGCCTGAAAATAAGCAATATATCCAACAACATCTATCCATTTTTCGCTGGTTTGTGAGCGTCCTTGCCATATTTGTTCGGAGATGGCATGTGTGGACTGCTCTGCAAAATCTCCGGAACCCCGCTCGCTGCAAAAGATGCATCCGCCTTGCCCCAACGTACCGTCGCGATTGGGACAGGTGAAGCCTGCGTCAATCGCGATTTTCGCAACCTTGCCGCCAAAGAGAGTGCGGTAGTATTCATTTAGTGTGCGGTAGGGCTGCATAAAAGTTACCTCCTATTGATTTTGTTGACGCAAATTTTCGCATAATTGCGCAACACACAGCCAGCATTCGTCGTCATTTGCGGCATGGTTCAACAATAGCAAAAAATCCGCTTTGCTGCTTTCCATAAAGGATGTGGTACGATTGTACGTTTCGGTGCTTTCACAAGCAGAAAGGAATAGGTCGATGCTTTGTGTTGTAAATGCCAATGGGATGCAGGCCTCCATTTTTTCAAGTATGACTTCAACGGTATCTTGGCCGCAGGAACATCCGGAAAAATAGTGGTAAAAACTTCGATTATCGAAAAAGATAACATGCGGCGGGGGATAGTTTGATTCCTCTGTCACAATGTTTCTTAATAAAGACAAATAGCCACAAAGCGTATTGTGGCTGATTGGTTCATTCAATCATATCACCTCAAAACAAAAAAGTTCGTTTGCAAAAGTTCTTTAGTAATATGTGTGACTATAGAAATTTTAATATGCCAGTTTTTTACTCTACCAAGCGCTTTAATTCCTGAAGGAAATTTGCATTATTTTCAGGAGAGAGGATGCAAAAGCGCAAGTAACTTTGATCTAAAAATGCAAAAGACGATGCATCACGGATAAGCATGTTTTTTTGAATGAATGCTTCGAATAGGCTAGCGGCTGTAATTCGTTCGGTCAAGAGCCTCAGTAAAATAAAGTTTGCTGATGAGGGATACGCCCTGATATTTTTCCACGTAGAAAGAGCGGAAAAGGCGCTTCTCCTCTCCTCTGAAATCAAAGATTGCGTCTCATGATGGAATGCGGTGTCGGAGAAAAGGTATTCCCCAGCAAAAGCCGCGAGACTGTTTACACTCCATGGATCTTGGTTTGTTCTTAGACGAGACTTGAATGCCTCGTTTGAGGAAACGCCATAACCCAGACGAATGCCGGGTGCTGCGAAAAATTTTGATGTTCCGCGGATAACGAATAAGTTATCAAAATCCTGTGTTAGAGGGATGGCGCAAATTTCGGAGAGATTGTCGGAGAATTCGGCGTATGTTTCATCGATCATAACAGCGATATTTTTCTGTTTGCAATGTGTGAGAATTTCACGCAGCTGTGCTGCGGTGATGACGGAGCCCGTGGGGTTATTGGGGTTACATGCCACAAGCATATCCACATCTGCCCCCAGAGAGGCGAGCAGTCTGGGAAGATGAATTTCAAAATTTTCTTCTTCTCTTAACGGAAAATAGGAAAACATACCGCCGCAGAGAGTGACTTCCCGTTCGTATTCAGAGTATGCCGGTCCTATGATTACGCTTACCTTCGGCTGAATGGTTTTGATAAAGGCTGAAATCAATTCGGTTGAGCCGTTTCCCACGACAATATTTTCTGAGCAAGCGCCTGTGTATACACTGATGGCTTTTCGCAATGCGGTGTAATGTTTATCGGGATAGGTGGAGATGATTTGCAAGTTTTCCCTTAATACATCAGTCACACTCTGTGGAAAGCCAAGAGGATTGATGTTTCCGCTAAAATCAATAATGTTATCTTTTGTAATGCCGTATTTTCTCTCGATTGCGTCCAAATCACCGCCATGTTGATGCATGAGTGTCATGATATGCCCTCTTTTCGTTTAGAATATTTCGCCGATGCGTTCCAATTCAATCAAGTCATTGCTTTGCCTGCAGATACGGGGATACATGATATACGGATTGCCCTGAGTGATATCCAATAGTTCCAGAGTTAATGTATCTATTTTTCCCGTGGGCGGCGTGATGGTTAGAACCATATTCTTTGTCAGGTTCAGCTTGCCAAGAGTTTTTCCTGTGGTTTTGTTGACAGAGCGTTTCGACTCCTTTGGCGAAAAGTCCATCGGATATCCGTTTGCATCCGGCATGGTTAAAACGAAATCTGTCACATCATCCATTTGAAATGACGCACAAATATCGCTGCAAAAATCATTCAGCGGTATACGAGGCAGAACCTGGACGATTTTCCAAAGATTTTTTTCCTCTTGCGGATATACTTTGAGGGTATAAACCTCTTTGATTGTTGTTTTTAGAAAAGTTTCCTCAACGGTGCGGATTTTCTTTTCTTGTTCCAGGGCGAAAAGTATTTCTTCATATGTCAGCAAAGAGGGCATTTCGTAGGTATCATTTGCCATTACGGGCTGTGTGCTGATTGCTTTGCCCAGGGGCGTTAAGGTATAATAGGTGGGCGGCGAAAAAATTTCACTGCCGACATTTTGTTCAAGAACCAAGAGTGTACTTAAGTTGTTAATCAACTGATAAAAACGCATGGGCGTGAAAGAAATTGGGCGGATGCAACGCAAAAATGCGGATAGAGGGAACAAAAACCATTTATCCAGCATGATTCCTGTGAAGAGGAAAGAGGAGGCAACCGTTTGATCCTCATCTGAAAGAGTCTGCGGAGATTTCCCCCAAATGGCTTCGATATCAATGTCTACTTGCCTGTAAAAATCAATAAAGATCGTATCTGTCTCTGTTGCATTGAAGAGACAGTCTTTAAAAAATGCTGAATTGGCGATGCCGATTTCCAAATCCATAGAGAAAGAAAAACGTTCCGCTGCCAGTTCGCAAGCGCCGTCAACCAATTGCTTTAAAATCTCGATATTCGGCTGCGCAAAGAATGCTTCACAGGTATTCGAACGACGCACCTTGCGTACATGAATGGCAGGCAAGTGAGAGAAAAGCCCCATCCACCATGCCAAACGGGTCAAATATTCCAAATAAAAGTCATATTTCAAAGAGAGATTTTCTAATAAATAAGCCCTGTCCTCGTCTAAGAAGAATAAGTTTTCGTCCATTTGCCGGTCAGGCAGACAAAAATCTGTAATAAGGCGCAAATCATCAATGAAAGGATGTGTGTCGAGGGTGTAAGCGCGCAAAGCGAAACGGTATTGTGCTGAACCCTCCTTTTTTTTATCAAGATACAAAGAATATGCGTATTCGGCAGATGTATCGTTCGATTTTAAATCCATTGTCAAAATGTTGGCGGGAGAAAGAATGGTATCTGCCGTTAAAGCGGTATGATACCATTTTGCGAAAACCAACGGTGCAAGATCAGCCAATGCTGTTTGTAAATGGTCATCCATATGGTTGACCATATCGGTATAAGATTCCAAGAAATACTGCAGCAAATGCGCATGTCTTTCTTTTAACTCATCTATATGTGAATGCATAATGACTCCTTATCCGGCGTTATGCCCGAATGATAGTATTTGTGGAGGATATGATCCTATTTCAAAAATATCTTTGGGATTGCTTTTTTTTAAAAAAGAGTCTATCATTATTTTCGAAACTCTTGCAATATTTTAGCAGAAAACTGAAATAATGGGAATACGTATTTTCAAAATAGAGGCAGGTATACCGATACAATGTGTATATCCGATTTCCATATAGTTATCGCAAAAAGTCATGTTTCTTGTTGAAAAGAGAGCGTAGATATGATATATTCCATGTAGTGAATACAAATGTTTGTGCAAAAAAAACAGGAGGTCGGGCGAATGAAGGAAGATAAAAATTATTTTATTGTAGATAAAAGTGTGCTTCCGGAAATTTTTTTGAAAGTTATGGAAGTAAAAAATCTGCTGGAGGCAAAAAAGGAGCGTACGGTACAAGATGCTGTTAACCGTGTGGGTATAAGCAGAAGCGCTTTTTATAAATACCGTGATGCCGTGCACCCATTATACGAAAATACAAGAGGGAAAACGGTTACCATTGCCATTAACTTGGATGATACAAAGGGTTTACTCTCATCGGTATTGAACAGCGTGGCGTCAGAGGGTGCAAATATTTTGACAATCAATCAAACGATTCCAATCAATGGTATTGCCAATGTAACACTGACGATTGAAACAAACGAAATGCAAGGCGACTTTAGCCGATTGATAGGGCGCCTTGAATCCATGGTTGGTGTACAGTCTTTGAAAATTATAGCCAGAGAATAAGCGGGAAAATGCAGAAAAGTACCGCGGAATAGCGGTTCATTTAAGAGAGCAACAGCCTCTGGCAAAATTGCGAGAGTAGATGGCTTCTGTTTTTATAATCGAGCGAAAAAATACAGTTGTTTATAGCGCTCAGGGAATTTTTCGCTGATTTTGCATAAAAGTTTTTGATGTAAGTATATATGTTTATGATAGTAGGAGGAGATTTTATGCTGCATATTAAAGTGCCTGCTACCTCGGCGAATATGGGGTCGGGGTTTGATAGCATTGGCGTGGCGTTGCAATTATATAACCATCTTTGGGTGGAAGAGATTTCATCGGGTTTGGAAATAGAGATTAAACGAAAACAGGAAATTAGCATCCCGACAGATGAGCATAATTTAATTTACAAGACGATACGCTATTTTTACGAACAGAAGCAATTGCCAATGCCGGGTGTGCGGCTGATTCAAGAAGATTTTATTCCGATGGTACGCGGATTGGGCAGCAGTGCCGCTTGTATTGTCGGGGGACTGGTTGCAGCCAATGAATTGGCAGGGCGTCCGTGTGACAGCGAAGAGTTGGCGCAGATGGCATCCAGATTGGAAGGGCATCCCGACAACGCAACGCCGGCGATATTCGGTAGCATGGTGGTTGGTGCGCAGGATGATCAGTTCATGAAGTATGCAAGAATAGAGCTGAAGGACGATTTGCTTTTTGCTATAATGATTCCTGATTTTCCCATGTCTACGGCCAAATCCAGAGGTGTTTTGCCCGATTCCTATTCCAGAGCGGAAGCGGTATTTAATATTTCGCGTTCGGCGCTTCTGGTGGCGTCGATGCTGACGGGAAAATATGAAAATCTGGAAATGGCGGTGGAGGATAAAATTCATCAGCCATACCGCAGTCAATTAATTCCCGGTATGGACGATATTTTTGATTGCGCGAAGAAGAACGGCGCCTTGGCTTGCTATTTAAGCGGAGCGGGTTCCACGTTGATGGCAATCATTAAAACGAAAGATGCAGATCTATTTGAAAATAGCATGTCTCAATATCTGGCAACAATATCCGGCGGTTGGAAGCTGTCCTTATTGAAGCCGGACAAAGATGGTGCCACGGTAGAGTCTGAATAATGGGAGGAACGATAAATGTTAATCGTGCAAAAATACGGCGGCAGTTCTGTTGCAAATGCCGAGAGAATTTTAAATGTTGCGAAACGAATTATGGAGGCCAAAAAGAATAAAAACAATGTCGTGGTTGTGCTCTCGGCGCAAGGTAAGACGACGGATGGATTGATTGCGAAGGCTAGGGAAATCAATCTAAATCCGAGCCGGAGAGAGATGGATATGCTTTTGGCCACAGGAGAGCAGCAATCCGTGGCGCTTATGGCGATGGCGATTAATGCTCTTGGCGGACGTGCGGTTTCGTTAAATGCTGCACAGGTCGGAATTGAGACGACGAATAATTACGGCAATGCAAGAATCCGTAAAATACATACAGAACGTATCGAAAATGAGCTGGAACGGGGAAATATTGTCTTAATCGCAGGCTTTCAGGGTGTGAGCACCCACGGAGACGTAACGACGTTGGGCAGAGGCGGTTCGGATACATCGGCGGTTGCGTTAGCGGCAGTATTAAACGCAGACTGTTGCGAGATTTATACGGACGTGGACGGTGTGTATACGGCAGATCCCCGCGTGGTAAAAGATGCGCAGAAATTGGATGAGATTAGTTATGACGAGATGCTTGAGTTGGCGTCTTTGGGTGCAAAGGTATTGCATTGCCGTTCTGTTGAGGTGGCGAAAAAATATAACGTGAAGCTTTGGGTATGCTCCAGCATGACGGATGCAGAAGGTACAGAAGTTAAGGAGGATTGTAAAATGGAAAGAATGCTGGTAAGCGGTGTAGCTGCAGATAAAAATGTTTCCCGCATTTCGATTATCGGAATTAAGGATGAACCGGGAAAGGCATTTGAAATATTTGGATTAATGGCGAGAGAGAAGGTAAGTGTCGATATTATTTTGCAATCTACAGGCCGTGATGGCAGACAGGACATTTCCTTTACGATTGGCAAGGAGGATTTGGATATTGCGCTAAAGGCATTGGAGTCAAACAAAGAACGATTGACAGCGATGGAGATTCAACATGATGAGAGTGTCGCGAAACTATCCATTGTGGGAGCAGGTATGGCAAGCAACCCCGGTGTCGCAGCGACGTTTTTTGAGGCCATGTATGACGCAGGGGTGAATATTCAGATGATTTCTACATCGGAGATTAAGATTACGGTTTTGATTGACGAGACGGATATTGAAACGGCTATGATTGCGGTACACGATCGCTTTAAGAATGCATCGGTTCATATGAGAAAAGATGGTTGATTTTAAATAATGCGGTTATTAGCGGTTTGGTTATCATTCGTGAAAAGCGAAAGTGATGATCAGGCCGTTTTTTGTACGGAAAAACCTGTAGCGCTGTGAAAAGTCGGCAATTTATGATAGATATGAATTTTTAGTTATCATTTTATGATTGCGTGTTGCAGCTATGAATGGCCGAGGTATCAAGAATATCGATAGAAGTCGTTATCGGGAAGATGCCGCAAATAAAATCGGATGAAATTGCTGTATTTTTCGCCAAATAATATTATTTTCACTTTCGTTTTTTCATGCAAAACCATATTGAATTCGATTAAAAGTTATCGCCAAAAGCGAGAAGGTGTGGTATATTTGGAATAATAATTGGGGATTCAAATAGGGGATTGAAACCAAATAGTGCGACAACACAAAAAATCTTAGAAGAGAGAGGGCGAGTGTCGTATGCAGGTGAGTGTAGGTTATTGTGACAATCCGGATAGCCTAACGGCGGGCAAATGGGCAGCGCAGGACGCATTGTCCAAAATAGCGCGCGCAGATATGTGTGATTTTGTTTTGCTTTTTGCAACGGCGCGCCATAACCAGGCGTTGTTGCGGGAAGGCGTTGTTGGTGTTGTGGGGAACACAAGGTGTATATTTGGTGGTGGTGCGGTCGGTATCATTACAAATGATACATTTGGATATGCGGGTGACCAAGTGGGAATTGCATGTATCTGGCTGGATGGCAGTGCGTGTGATGTTACATGGGACAATCAGCTGGACGAGGGCGAAGTGGAGGCGGGTATGCGCTTGGGGAAAGCGCTTGCTCAAAAAGGAATTACGGCCACATCGCCGGTTATGTTGTTTTATGATGCCATTAAACATACAAATGACGGTATGCGGCTGTTGATGGCCACATGGTTATTGGAAGGGATGGAAAAAAGCCTTGGATTTTTGCCGGATTTGGTGGGTGCGGGATTGCAAGGAGACCATATGTGTACTGCTACACAGCAATATATAGGCGGCAAAATGGATAACCACAGTGCATTTACGCTTATGTTTTCTGATGATATTCATCTGGATAGTGTGATTATACATGGTTGTCACCCTGCGTCACCGTATTATACAGTGACGAAAGCCGAAGGCTCGATGATTCTGGAAATCAATGGTGAACCGGCAATTTCGTTTATTGATAAATTGCTGGGGCCGGGTTTGAAGCCGGATGACTATCCGTTTTTCTTATTGTTTGGCGTTAACTGCGGTGAGAGTCAGGCAGTATATGATGAGAATGATTATGTCAGTCGCTTGTGCTGGGGGATTGATAAGCAACGCGGCGGAATTATTATGTTCGAGCCGGATATGGTGGAGGGGACTTCGTTTCAAATTATGCTGCGTTCGTTGGATTTGGAGTATATGCGTCCCAAAATTGAATCGGCATTTTCTATGCTAAATGGCAGAGAGCCTGTTTTCGCCATGTATATTGATTGTGCAGGCAGATGTGCCGGATATGGCGGTATGGACAGGGAAGATGCGATTATGGTGCAGGAGATTGTGGATAAGCGTGTGCCTCTTTTGGGCATTTATACGGGAGTTGAGATTGCCAGTATCAAAAACAAGTCCCGTGGACTGGATTGGACGGGTGTGTTTTGCCTGTTTTCCAAAGAAAAAGATGGCAGGCGCACAGAGGGAGCGCAACAAAATTATGTGCAGGATTCGATAGAAGAAGCCGCCAGGAATGAAGAAAGTATCGCTGTGGATGAGATGCGGAAAATCTGTGAGAAAAATGCGGCGAAGGTGCTCGCACTGGATGCGCAGCTGATATCTATCCGCCACGAGCTGGAGCAAAAGCGTCGTGGGTTCAAGTTGTTATCAGAGTTAACGGTTTCTTTGCGTCAGATTCACAAAGAAGAGAATATCTTTATTCCTGTTGCAAAGAGAATCAACGCGGCACTGAATATGCAAAGAACGGTCGTGTTACTGCCGAACGCACAAAATTGCTTTGCACCGTTCGTTTTGCAAGGCTATATACCAGAGGATAGGGTGGCGATTGCGAAGGCGCAGTTGGACATATCCGAAGAATTTTTGAAAGCCGACATGGTTTTGATTAATGGTGCAGATGATGAAGGCCGTCATGCCAATTTACGGAAGCTATTAAAATTACCTTATTTCATATCGGTGCCGGTTGTTGTGAGAAATGAAGTGGCGGCGATTTTGATTACGGGGCGAACGACAGAGGCAACACCGTTCTTATCCCGGTTGGGCCGTAACGATGTGGAAACGGTACAGTCGATCAGTGCATTGCTAGCGTCCTTATTGGTACACCAGCGTCTGGATGATGCGAATAAACAGGCGCGCACGGACGCACTGACGGGATTGTTGAATAGGGGCGCGTTGGAAGAGGAAGCGGAAAAACTGCTAAATGAAGCACTACTTTATAAAAGAGAGTGTGCCTTCTTGATGATTGATTTTGATGAGTTCAAAGGTATTAATGATACGTATGGACATATGGTTGGCGACACTGTATTGAAAGGTGTTGCAAGAGTATTGCGCCATAATTTCCGTTCCACAGATATTGTTGCCCGCTTGGGCGGAGATGAGTTTGTGGTATGTTGTACGATGTCAGGAGACAAAGAGCACGTTTACCGCAAAGCGAAGGCGTTAATAAAAAATTGGCAAAAAACGACACTAATCACAGAGGGGAACGAAGTTATTGCAGGAACGACGATTAGCATTGGCGTTGCGGTTGCGCCTCGTGACGGCACGACATATAAGGAGTTATACCGAAAAGCCGATATTGCGTTGTATCAGTCAAAACACAATGGGCGAAATCGATTTACGGTCTATGATGGTGAGACTATGGATAAATAGTATAAATTTCAACAGGGGGACTCGCACAGATTTTGTGCGGGTTTGTTTTTTTGAGGAGTTTGTGTTAAAGGCCAATGCTGTGAAGAGCGGGTGATTGGCGATGCTGGAAAGATTGGTTGATTTTTTGACGAAGGGGTTGTCGATGATTCGGCTTGCGGCCATTAAAAATGCCCCCTGAGAAAAATCAGAAGGGGCACGAAGTTAATACAAACGCTGGTCGAAAAGCTTGTAGTACTGCCATTTTTCCTGAAGGGCGATGGCATCCTCTATTCCTTCGGGCGGTGCGCCAAGATAAGTTCCGTATTTATCAACATAGATATGTTTGGCGGCTACGGGCACTTCTTTTCTCAATTCATTGACGAAATCCAGATAAGGAGATAATCCGTCCATGCCTAAAAGTTCAATGAGCAATGCACCCAAGTATTGAGAGCTGAGGATTCCGTTTTCAGGTAGTTGAGCCTTCTCTAGATTATCAGCAAAGCTGAAAAGTTCTTCGGCGGAGTCATTTTGCCAGATGAGATAGGGTGTTTCGTATAGAGCCAAACGTTCTGCCATACTCCCGCCGGAGGCAATGTTATAATCCAAAATATCGAAAAAATCCATTCCATTGCTGAATCCCGGAAGATGGTCGCCGAAATAGACAATAACAATAGGTTCTTCACTTGCCTGCGCATATTCCTGCAAGCGTCCCAAAGCCTCATCGCAATGAATAACGCCTGTAAAATACTGTGTGAGCAAATCGCTTTCAAGTTCTGTTAATGCGATATTTGTGTCGAAGTTTGCCGGTAGTGTGCCGTAACGCTTCTCATAAGGCCCATGATTTTGTATGGTAACGGTAAATGAGAAAAGCGGCGAATCTTTTTCTTTTATATGTGAATCCAGTGTGTCGATGATTTTATCTATAGCAGCCTCATCGCTGATATAACCGGCGATGCCCTGAGAATTAAGATCGAAGGAGTCCTCCAGAAAAAGGGAACGATCAAAGCCCAGGCGCGGATAGACGTTTTGACGGTTATAGAACCAAGAGTAACCCGGATGGATAGCCAAGGTATCGTAGCCGATTTGTTTTAGCACATAAGGTATGGCATCCATATTTTGCTGCACAAAATTGAACGAAGGCAGTGCGTTTAATAGATATCTGGTTGGACAAGCCGTTAGTACATCATATTCTGTATCGGAGGTGCCTCCGCCAAAGTTTGGGACAGCAATATATCCACTGAGCGCCTGTTCGCTTTCCGCCATGGCTTTGAAATTTTGCAGCGGATCCCGATGGCCGGCAAAGTCCAAGTTCGTATTCTCACTCAGCGCTGAAAATGCTTCGCTCATAATCATGACAATGTGCGGCTTGGAGTTCGTCTCGATTGTAGTTTCTGCGGCCATTATTTCATCAAAATAAGCACGGGCATAATGAGCGGGTGCAGGGATTTTTCGAATATTGGCCTGATGTAAGAATGAATAGATGAAGCCTTTGGATTGATATTGATTGACCAAAAAATATTCGTTTCCATAGATGACAGGGAATCCGCCGTAAAGTGTCTTATCTTGATACCAAGCATAATTGGAACCGAAGAAAGCCAAGAGTGTTAAAGACAAGCAAATAAGCCTCGTTTTCCATGAAAGGGATTCTTCATGCGAAAAGAAAAATAATAGCAACAATGCGATGATGAAGAATAATATCAATGCATAGATACAAATAATTTGAGATTGGGGAAATGTCCGAAAGATGGCCAGCGCTTCTTTTGCCAAAGCGAAATCAGTAGGCAAAAGGGGGTCTTGGCGCATAGAAACTTTAATTCTATGAGCAATGGAGAGAAGTATCGCGCAGGCGAAGATAAATGAAGTCGAAAACAGTGCCCGCCTTGTGAGGAAAAAGAGCACAATTGCCGGCAAAAAAATGGGCAAGAGATTCAGAAACAGCAAAAACGGATGACGCATCAAGTTTGCCAATTGTATCGATGGATGCTGTGCGGTAATCAAAAACACGATTCCGCAAGTAAACAATGTGCCCAAAATAAGATAGAGCGCGGAGCGGTATTTCAAGAAATAAGACAAAATATTTGCCCTTTTGTTTGTTGGGTTTTTAGGGTTTGGTTCTGGCATAAGAGAGCCTCCCTCGAAGGATGACAAGTGTTAGGTTTTCTGAATTATTATAGGAGTTCTTGAGGGAAAAGTAAAGCAATTGTAAGAATTTTGCGGGATTTTAATGTTCTAAAAGTTTTAAGAATTTTAGTGGTTTTTTTTGGAGATGTATCGTGTATAATAAATAGGGATTTTGACCCAAAAGCGGATGCTGAGTCAGATGGATTTTTTAACATGAAGTTACAAAGAAATATCGGATTGTAATAGAAGAATGATTCTGATATAATTATACATTAGTGTATTGCAGTTGAAGGAGAAGTCAGAATGCAAAACGAAGACAGACGCGGCCCCAGGCGAAGAAGAGCGCAAAGCGGTCATTTCGAGGACATGGAGCAACGGGCACAATATGAGCATAGGAAAGAACAAAAGCGTATACGTACGCAGCGCAGAAAGCGCATGGAGCGAAAAAGAAGGCGCAACAGCATTCTGTTGGTAATTGGCCTGATTTCTATATTAATGGCCACATATGGTTTGGCGAAAGTTTATGTTCGTTGGAAAGCATGGGAAGATAAGGCGGAGACACCGGAGTTTAAGTCTATTGCGGTGACGGCGACGCAGCCGCACAAGGTGGATCAGGAGGAAAACATTATAAACATTGCCATTTTTGGCACGGATGAAGATGGTCTGCGAACGGATCTCAATATGCTGGCGAGCTTCAATACCGAGACGGGGAAGTTGGCTTTCATTTCGATTCCTCGTGATACACGGGTGACGATGACGGCGGATATGATTTCATTTTTGAAAGAAAACAATAAAATGGTTCCGGTTTCAACGGACTGGGGTGTTTATGGGCAGTGTAAATTTACGGAGATATATGCCTATGCGCCCAGCGGGAACAGGAACGCGTTTTCTGTTGCGATGATGGAAGATGTGTTGGGTGTTTCGGTAGATTATTATGTCACGGTGGATTTGAGCGCATTTCGTGAAATTGTCGATGCGATTGGCGGGGTTGAGATGTATGTGCCTCGGAATATGTATTGGGATATGCGTGATACAGGCGGTATTTTGATTAATTTGCAAGAAGGATATCAGACGTTGCATGGTGCAGAGGCAGAGCAGTTGGTGCGTTACCGTAAGGGCTATGCACAGCAGGATTTGACTCGTATCGAAGTGCAGCATGAGTTTATGAGGGCGTTCTTGAACAAGATAGTCAGTACAGACACGCTTTTATCCAGCGCCGGTAACTTGATTTCGATTGCTTTGGATAAAACGGAAAGCAACATTGTCTTATCTGAGGCGTTACAGTATGTGAAATATTTGAGCGGATTTGATGTTTCCCAAATGGAGAGTTATACGATTCCGGGGACGGCAGAAGAAAGCAGATGTTTTGACTTGTACGAAGAAGAGATGAAAGAGCTGATTGACCGTGTAATTTACGGTATGGAACCGGATGAATCGGAACAGAATACAGAAATGCAGGTCAATGCGGAAGAAATAGAAGAAAATGAATAGTATAGGTGATAAATATGGAAAAGAGAAGAAAACAAGGAAGGAAAAATAATAAAGCGGCGCAAAAGAAGTTCAATCCATTACGCACATTTTTTAAAATCGTGTGTTCCATTGTGTTTGCTTTTACGATTTTGGTAGGCGGCGGCAGCTTTGCCTATTACAAAGTAACCGGAGAGATGCCTTTTGTACAAGCAGGTGACATTCTTAGTATCAATGCGTCGGATGCATCGTTTCTTGATGCGTTGCTGCAAAGAAACATCAAGATGAATGTGGCGGTTTTTGGTGTGGATAAGGACGGTATGCGTACAGATGTGCTGCTTGTGGTGCATTTTGACAGTGCGACAGAGCGATTGAGTGTAATCTCTGTTCCTCGTGATACAAGAGTGAGCGTTGCAGACGCGGTTGTTCAAAACTATAAAGAAACAGGGCGTTCTTATAACGCGGTGACAAAAGTGAACGCAATACATGCATACAGCAGCAGTAACAATGCGAATAGCAATGTGGTATTGCAGTTGGAGGATTTGCTGGGCATCAAAATTGACCATTATGTGAAGGTGGATTTGGATGCGTTTAAGGCAATTGTTGATGCGATTGACGGTGTTGATATGTATGTACCTCAAGATATGTATTGGGACATGCGTGACACACAGGATCCGCTCATCAATCTAAAAGAAGGTTATCAGCATTTGGATGGCGACAAGGCGGAGCAATTGGTACGCTTTCGACGGTATTCGGCTGGAGATGAGACCCGCGTTGAAGTACAGCAGTTGTTTATGAAAGCGTTGATGGACAAGGTGTTGAGTACAGAGACCATTCTCTCGAATCTTCCCAGCCTGCTTTCTGTTATGTATAATTATGTAGAGACGGATGTTGCTTTGAGTGATGCGTTAAAGTATATAAATTACATTGATAAGCTGAATATGGAGATGGTTACAATGGAAACTATACCAGGTTCGGGCCGATATGTAGGGGATGTGTCGTATTTCATTTATGACACGGCGGCAACAGAAGAGATGGTCGATCGCGTATTCCGTGGAATTGGTATGCAAAGTGCGGTTACTGAAAAGGACAGCAAGGCATTTACAATTGAGGTTTGCAACGGCAGTAATGTCAGCGGATTGGCGCAGACGTATGGACAGACACTGGAGGCGGCCGGATATACGATTACTTCGCCGACGAATTTTAGAGGCGCAGTCACAGATTATACAAGGATTCAAGTGAGTACGGCAGGCATGGGTGCCGATTTAGTCAGCTATTTCAATGACGCGCGAGTTGAGTTGGCGCCGAGTATGCTTCGTGACGGCGTGGATATTCGAATTGTGCTTGGTACAGGGGAGAAATAAACGGGGAGGCTTTGTCACATGAAGGACATTATGATTATTGGTATTGCAGGAGGGACAGGCAGTGGAAAGACTACGCTGACGGAGCGCCTGAAGAAGCGTTTTGGTGAGGATGTAATGGTGGTATACCATGATAACTATTATAAGCGAAATGATCATATGACTTACGATGAGAGATGTCTTTTAAACTATGACCATCCTGACGCGTTTGACACGGATTTAATGATTTCTCATGTGGAGGGGTTGCGAAACGGTGAGTCGATAGAATGTCCGGTTTACGATTTTACGGTGCACAACCGCTCGGATAGAACCGTTATGATTCGTCCGACAAAGGTAATTATTATCGAAGGGATTCTGATTTTTCAAAACGAAGTGCTGCGAAACTTGATGGATATTAAAATATTTGTAGATACGGATGCGGATGTCCGGATTTTGCGCCGTATTATGCGGGATGTGAAGCAGAGAGGGCGCAGCCTGGATTCGGTGGTCAATCAGTATTTGACGACGGTAAAGCCCATGCATGAGCAGTTTGTAGAGCCAAGCAAGCGGGCTTCGGATATTGTCGTTTTGGAAGGCGGAAATAATGTTGTGGCACTGGACATCTTGATTCAACGTGTACATAACCACGTAAGTGGTACCGATATATAAGGAGGGATTTTATGCCGTGGTTATATGTAATAAGGCTGACGGGAATCGGAACGCTCATCTGTAGTGGTTTATATCATGTGGTGCTTCTTGTTCAGGGCGAAGAGATTACTATGAGAGGCGCTGTTGAGTTTACACTGGCGTTTGCTGTGATTCACTTTTTCAGTCTGCTCATCAAAGAGGCGTTGAGAAACCGGAGCCAGAACCGAAGGTGAAAAAAGTGTCTGTCATTTGTACTAATGGCAGACACTTTTATGTTATGATTGCAATTCCAAACTGATGAGTAAGGCTTTGTTGACACGAATCATCATTTCCTCATCCAGATGGCACAACTTGCTCTTAAGCCGAGATTTGTCAATGGTACGAACTTGCTCAAGCAGGATGACGGAGTCTTTGGGAATGGCATAGACTTCCGAGAGGAGTTCGATATGTGTGGGTAGTTTTGCCTTATTCATTTGTGATGTAATGGCGGCACAGATAACGGTAGGACTGTATTTATTGCCGATGTCGTTTTGTATAATCAATACAGGGCGTATGCCGCCTTGCTCACATCCGATAACAGGCCTTAAATCTGCATAAAAAACATCTCCTCGTTTGATTAACATATTCGTGTCACGCTCCGCTCAAAAATTCATCGGCAGCAGATGGAAAGCGATTTATGTATAAATGATTGCTAATCCGATTACTGTTATTATTGCCATAGCGCAGCTTTTTATTCAGGAATGCGGAATGTGGTTTCATCAAACGTTGGGTTGAAGACAAAATCGTGATAGTCAATACGATAGCGTTCATCGCCATTTTTGTCGTAAATGCATAAGCGCACAGGAAGCAGTGTTGTACTGTCGACCCAGAGTTTTTCTGAGGAAAGGGAGTCATCTATTCCGGGGATGAGGGCTTCCAGAACCACACACTGGGAATCGTTCAGCGTAACGGCTTCCACGCCGACACCCTTTGATTGCATATAATTCTTGATAAATTGTCCAAGAAACAATTCGTTTCTGTGCTGGCTTTCGTCTGCATCCTTGATGATTTTGCTAGCCGAATCCAGACGCGGATTAAACTGGCAGATGCGGTTGCCATCATAGATGGTGCAGTTTCCTGCCACGTTTTCCGGTGCGGTTAACTCCAAGCGGTATTCTCCCGTGGAAGAATAGGACTGTGCCGTTTCATAGACATTTTCACCTTTATTGGATGTCCTTGTTAATGTGGCCGTACAAGAATAGCCATCCATTTCCACGAGCTGTTTTTGGATTGCTTCGAGTGAGGAAAGCGGCTTTGCCGCCTGGCAAGCGGAAAGGCCGGCAACGAATGGGAGCAGCAGAAAGAGAGATGGGAATCGTTTCATATGAAAACCTCCTTTATGGTGCGCTTTTATAGGTAAATATAAGTGCGAAAACAATTTTTGGATCGTGGATTCTTGAGACAGATAAATCGCTGTTCGCTTTATATTCTTCTGTGTGCACACGCTATAATGTCCTTATCATTTTATGAAGCAGAAAAATTAAATATGTAGAAACATGCCTTGTTGCGGCGAGAGAAGTTGCGAGAGAGCAGGGAATGCGTCTATGGAATTTATCCGGAGCGTGGGTGCTGCGGGGTTGTAACCCTTTTTCAAATCGACTATACTAAATGGATGAATAGAAATGAGAGGAGCCTTGATATGACAGAGAAGACAAAAATTATTTTAGATGTGGATACGGGAACCGATGATGCATGTGCGATCATGATGGCGTATTTGGAAGAGAAGATTGAGCTTTTGGCGGTTTGTACGGTTATGGGGAACAAGCCGATTGACAACACGACGGAAAACACCTTACGCGTACGAGACGTGCTGGGCGCAGATTTTCCGGTTTACAGGGGCTGCCACAGACCGCTGGTTTGCGATTTGCTTCCAAACAGGCATGCGGGTTACGGCGGTGTGCGCACGAAAGTAGGCGATATGAACGAAGAGGTGAGTATGCATAATGAGTATTTGGATTTGCCGCCTTCGACGGGCAAGGTTGAGGATATGCATGCGGTGCTTTTTTATATTGATACGTTGATGAAAAGTGATGGAGATATTACGATTGTGCCTGTAGCGCCTCTGACCAATATTGCCATGGCTATGCGCATTGAGCCTGATATTTGTGGAAAAATCAAAGAGATTGTTATGATGGGTGGCGGCCGCTATCGTGCGAATTCCACAGCGGCGGCAGAGTTCAACATTTGGTTTGACCCGGAAGCGGCACAAATTGTCATGGAGAGTGGTGTGCCGATTCGCATGGTTCCGCTGGATGCGACGCATCGTGCTTGTATCAACACGGACGAAACGAAAATTTTCCGTGAGATTAATAATCCGGTGAGCCTTGCGATTGCGGACTGTGTTGATCACCGCATAGCAGCATACAAGCAATTGCAGCCGATGGAGCGTGTTGATTCTGCGCCGGTGCATGATGCGCTGGCAGTTTGTGCCGTAGCGTATCCGGAGGTGCTCAAAGATGTGAGATTGCATCGTGTGGATGTTGATATCAGCGGAGGGTTTGCTGACGGACAAACGATTGTCGATCCACGGGCGTTTACGGACCGGCCGAAAAATGTATATTTTGCCCTTGATTCGGACCGAGAGTTTTTTGCAAACTGGATGATCGGAAATGCGAAAAAAGTGAGATAAATCATATATTTCATCAAAAAAGCGAATTAAATGTAATTTTAAGAAGATTCTAAAGATTTTTGCAGAATTTGGGAACAAATAAAAAGAATTGGCGTCTCAATGAACATAGAGAAAGCAAGGAGCGTGAAATATGAAGCATTACTTAAGCGGATGGAAGAAGGTACTGGGCGGATTTTTAGCAGTATCTATGCTTTTTTCCATGCCATTGCAAACTGCTTGGGGAGCAACTTACTACGAACAAAGAACACAACAAATGGTTACCCGTGGTGTTTCTTATGAACACAATAGCCGAATCATCGATGCAGGTGTGCAGGATATCCATGTGTTAAAAGTAGATTTGACAGAAAGCACGCTATCCTTTCATGCTGTAAGCAGTCCGGCAGAGTTGGGGTTGAAGCAGACTGTTAAGAAGTTGTTGGAAGAAAACGGAGCTGTTGCCGGTGTAAACGGGGACTTTTTTGGATTATCAGGAAGCCATTCGGCTGCCTTTGGTCCGGAGGTTACGGATGGCGAGCTGATTTCCGTTGGAACATCGGTGAACCAGGAACAGGATGAATATGCAGCGTTTTTTATGGACAAAAACGGAAACCCGTTCTTCGATTACTTCAAAATGAATGCAACTTTCTCTAACGGGAGAAACACGATAGAATTGTCGGCTCTTAACAAAGTGACGGCTATGGTGTATCCTGTTTATCTTGATCGGCAGGCGGCTGCAAGTACAGCGCAGATAGACGCCAGATTTAATGGGTTGGTTAAGATTATTGTTCAGGAAGAAGAGATTACATATATTTCCTCCCCGGGGGAGGTGGTTCAAGTGCCGGAAGATGGGTATTTAATCATGATGAGTTCGGATTATCGGGCTAGCATGGCGTCAGGTTTTCAGTTGGGGGATGGCGTTTATTTAGATACACGGGCGACGGTAAACCTGGATCAGATGGAAACGGCCTTCGGTGGAGGCGGGAAGTTGCTTATCGCAGGTGCGCAAGCACCTGCAAGCAATATCGTTGCCACAGGCCGACAGCCACGTACGGCATTTGGTGTTTCTCAAGACGGAAGGACAGCCATTTTTATGGTGGTTGACGGACGCGGAGACAGCATTGGTGCAACGCATGCGGAAATGGCGGCGCTGATGTCACAATACGGCGCTTACGAAGCCATGCACTTGGATGGCGGAGGTTCCAGTACGATGGTGGCTGATGCGATGCAAGACGGTGGATTGACCGTAAAAAATACGGTGTCCGAGGGTTCTGAGAGAAATGTAATAAATGCAGTTGGTATTTTCCAGAACGCAGATATGGGCGAGATACAAGAGATTATCATTGTACCCTCTCTGGAACGCACGGTTATTGGGAGAGCGATATCTTTTTCTGTTTATGGATTGGATGAGTATTATAACAAAGTAAAGATACCTGTTGCTGGTGTGATGCTAAGTGTTTCCGGGGTTGAAGGTACATGGAGTGGCTATGACTTCACACCGGCACAGAGCGGAAACTTTGCGGTGACAGCAGTTTATAATGATTTCAGTGTGACGTCGGATAACGTGGTTGCGGGGGCAACCCGTCAGGTAAGACCGGCGACAAGCAGTATTGCACTGAGTGGAGTTGGAGAGCGGGCAACGATTGCCACGCAGGTAGTTGACACGGATGGATTTAGCCATTGGGTATCCTCGACAACAAGCTATGAGGTAGCGAACACCGCTATTGGAACGATGAATGGAAATGTATTTACGGCAACGGCGCAAGGTGCCACTTATATCAAATGTACCAGAGACGGACAGGTAGCATACATTAGTGTGACTGTAGGCGGTGGAGCAGCGATTGCAACACCGGGTGCAACATTTGCGGCGGATCCGTTGTTAAAAGAAATAACGGGAACGGGAGACGGTGCGTATTATATTAATATCATTGGTGCGTTGGCGTATTCCGGCGATGCTCAGATTCATAAGGATACCTATGTATCTGCCCGCTCCAAAGCAAAGACGGCGGCAGACAGATTGGGCAATGTGTTGATATTTGGCGGCAAGAATGATACGGTTTCTGCGACAACTTTGGATCCGTTTAATTGGATCGGCGGATATCGGTTTTTAAACCGCGGCGGTGCGAGTGTGGTGATGGTATCGGCGGCGAACGGCGGAATTTTAAATACGAATCCGACGCAGTGGGCGAGCTTTACCAAGGATATTGAGGCGGCAGGGAATGACACGATTGTTTTCGTTATGGATAAAACACCGTCACACTTTACATCCGCGGCAGAAGCCAACTATTTCAGAGGTGTCTTAAGCAAATATGTAGCACAGGGAAAGACGGTTTTCGTTGTTTCTTGTGAGAGCACGGCACAATGGACGTCGATTAGAGATGGTGTTCGATATATCAATTTGCCGGATCTTTGGCGGGCGAGCGGAGAGGTGAACGAGAATTTCAGCAGCATGCTGCAATTACGGGTGAATGGCTCGGAGGTTTCATACAGCATTAATAAAATTTAAAAATTTCTGAAATTTTGCAGTTTTGTTGTAAAATTCAAGTAAATAAGGTACTATAAGATGGGTGGGGAAAGTATGCTCACATAGAAAAATATAGGTTATGAAACTTATAGTTTTCTATGTGTATACGTAAAGTCTCTGCCCATCTCGTGCGTTTTGCGAAAATGGATTGTCGATAGGAGAAAAAGAATGTCACAGAAAAGCAATCGAGCAGTAAAAACTGTGAGTTTGATGATGATAATAACATTGTTCGGAAAGATATTGGGCTTGGTGCGGGAGCAATTTCTTGCGGCGAATTACGCTGATGGAATGGCCGCAGCGGCATTCTTGACCGCAAGCCGTATTCCCCGTACGTTTTTCGATGTTGTATTTGCTTCCGCCATTTCGGCCAGCTTTATTCCGATTTTTAATGAGTATCTGGAGAAGAAAGGAAAGAAAGAAGCCTTTTTGTTGGCAAATCGTTTTATTACGTTGATTGCCGTTGTTACGATCGGTATTATGATTTTGGGCATGATTTTTGCCGAGCCGTTGGTGTGGTTGTTTGCGCCTATGTACGATGCGGAGACGGCGGAGCTGAGTGTGAATTTATCGAGGGTTCTGTTTCCGACGATTTTATTTACGGGAATTGCCTTTTCTTTTGTAGGTATTTTGCAGTCTTTGGACGAATTCAATATCCCTGCGGCGTTGAGTGTTGCGTCAAATGGGATTATTATTTTGTATTATATTTTCTTTAATGAGCGTTTTGGCGTTTATGGATTGACGATTGCATTTTTGGTTGGCTGGTCTATGCAGGCGCTGATTCAATTGCCTGCGCTTTGGAAAAAAGGGTATTTTTACCGACCCAATTTCGGTTTTTGGGATGAAGGAATCAAACGTATTGCTGTGCTTATGCTTCCGGTTATGGTCAGTACATGGGTGCAACCGATCAATTTCATGATTAACAGCCGCTTTGCATCGTATTTATATGATGGGAAACAAGGCGTTGCTGTCATTGAATATGCGAATACACTATATACAATTATTGTGGGTGTTTTTGTTTTGGCGATTGCGAACTTGATTTTTCCAAGGCTTTCTCGAATTTCCGGAGATGTGGATAAAGAAGAGTTTGGGCACACGATTCAGGTGACGTTGCGGTCGATGTTATTTTTACTGGTTCCGATGATGGTCGGGTTAATGGCGCTGAGCCAACCGCTGGTTCGTTTGATTTATCAGCGCGGGGATTTTAGTGCGATGGCAACAGAGTTGACGGCGACGGCGTTATTTTTCTTTTCTTTGGGCATGATTGGATATGGCGTGCAGGCGATTTTAAGCCGTGCCTTTTATGCCAACCAAAACGGAAGAATGCCGTTCATTTCGGGTGTTATCTCTATTATTATCAATGGCGTGCTGTGCCGTTTTCTGCTTGAACCTATGGGCGTCGGCGGTTTGGCGTTGGCGTCAGCCGTATCGTCCACAGCGGCGGCTTTTATCTTGTTTGTACCGACAGTAAAGAAGTATACCACAATTATTAACAAGACATTTATCGTTAGTTGCGGAAAAATGGTGCTTAGCTCGGCGTTTATGTTGCTTGTTGTCTTGGTGAGCTATAACTTTTTGGCCGAACGCGTGGGCGAGTCATTGTTGGGACAACTGGTTTGTGTCGGTGTTCCCACTTGTACCGGTTTTATGGTCTATATGATTTTGACGGCGGTGCTCAAGGTTGAGGAAGGCCAGGTATTGTTTACAACCATTTCCCGATGTCTGTACGACAGGGGAGAGAACGAAGGTGTTGGGGCGCAGGCAAGAGAAACATGGAAAGGCTATTTGAATATGACAGAAAAAATTGCGGATGTGGTGGAGGACAGTTTCTGTTTTTCTACGATAGAGAGAGTCATACAATTCGTTGTTAGACTTTGGATGGAAAGCTTAATTTACAGCGGCTATAAATGGATTTGCGAAATGTTTCGGGGAATATTTTCAGAAAGTGGTATTCTGAATGCTTTTCGTGCCGATTGGGACGGCATCATTGGCGTAGGCCGGGAGACCATTCCGGGGCGGTGGCGGCACTTTGTTGGGCGTTGCGCCGACGCGGTTCGAGAAAAAGGAAGTTTGAGTGCGGCGACATTTGCGGAGAGCGCCATTCTTCGGATATTCGATCAAAGGTTTCTGGTTTTATGCCTTTGCGCGATTGTCTTTGGTATTCCGATTTTGCCGACAATGCTGTTGGTTTTACTCTGTCTGGGAACCTACATTGTTTATATGATGAATCTGTTTTTGGGGCGTGTAAAAACGGCGAAAACCAGCCTGGTCAGTATTTGTCTGGGTCTCTTTGGCGTATGCATCATTTACGGCAGTTTTACCAGCTATAACTTTCCGAAGGCATTGATGGTTATGGCGGTATTTTTGGTATTTATGGGGATTTTCTTTGTGGCCAGAGATGTTATTGACACAGATGAGAAGCTGAATTTGGTGTTGTTGGTGATGATTGGTACAGGTGTTTTGATTGCACTGTACGCCATTTTTCAATATATAACCGGGGTTGAAATGGATAAGGCATGGGTAGACGCGGAGAGTTTTGATATTCAGACGCGTGCGTATGCGACCTTCAGCAATCCGAATGTTTTGGGTGAATACTTAATTATCATTGGCTCGCTGGCGGCGGGCATGATTTGGAAAACACGCCGGTGGACATGGAAAATTTTTTATGCAGGGTGTTTTGCGGTGTTGTGTGTCGGGTTGCTGGCAACGAATTCCCGCGGGGCAATGTTGGGTTTGATTTTGGCGGCGGGCTTGTTTGTGTTGCTTGCGGAGAAGCGATTGATTCCTTTGGGGATTGCCGGGCTTGCGGCTATGCCGTTCGTATTGCCGGCCAGTCTTTGGAGCCGGTTGATAAGCTCTATCACGATGAGCGATTCCTCCTCCCTATACCGTATGTCTATTTACAAAGCGGGTATGGATATGATTGATCATTACAGCTTGACGGGTATTGGCATGGATGCTTTTAACGAAATATATCCGCTGTTTTCTTACGAGGCGGCAAATGCGTATCATGTACACAATTTGTTTTTACAGACGTTCATTGAGCTGGGTATCGTTGGGTTTGCGATATTGATATTGTTGGTCATATTTTTCTTCCAGAGATCGTATAGTGCGATGGGACGTATGCCTTTCCGCTTTCGTGCGTTACAGGCGGCAGTATTTGGCGGTTTTGCCGGCATACTTTTACAGGGAATGACGGACCATATATGGTTTGATTATAGTATTATGCTGCTGTTTTGGTGTTTTATGGGCATTGGTATGGCAAGTGCGAGAGTGGGTGAGCGGGCATGGCAGAAGGAAGAGTGAAAGTTATCCATGTGCTGACAGACCGCAATATCGGCGGCGCGGGCAGATGGTTGCTATATTATTTGAAATATCATAATCGGGAGCGTTTTGCAGTTAAGGTCATTTTGCCTTCAGACAGCCTCTTGATTTCTGCGGTCGAAGCACTCGGGGTTGAGGTTATCTCCATGCATGCGCTGGTGGACAAGTCTTTGGATGAAACGGCAAAAAAGCCATTGAAGGCGGTTTTTAAAGAAGAGCGCCCGGACGTGGTGCATACACATGCCAGCTTGACGGCGAGGATGGCGGCAAGGGCGAGCAAAGTACCATTGGTTATCAATACCAAGCACTGCATGGAAGATTCGCCCGGGAACTGGATTAAGAGAATTGCAAGAAGAGAACTGAACCGTATTTACAGCGGCAAAGTTGTTGCGGTAAGCAAAGCGGTCGAAAAAAGTATGATTGCAGGCGGAACGAGTCCGAAACAAATTGTCGTGATTTATAACGGNATTGACTCCATACCTCAGATACCGGAAGGCGAAAAAAGAGCGATTCGCCGGANATATAGCGACGAGGCGGACAAAAAAGCGGTGGGNATTGTGGCGAGGTTGGAAGAGATAAANGACCATTGGACGTTTTTGTCTGCNGCGAAGAAAGTTTTAGATGGTCGTGATGACGTACATTTTTATGTGGTAGGCGATGGCNGGCTAAAAGATGAACTGAGGACGTTTTGTCGCGATTTAAAGATAGAAAACCATGTGACATTTACCGGTTTTGTGCANGATGTGGAAGAGATTGTGCAAAGTATGGATATTTCNGTTATCACATCGAAGGCTGAAGCGTTGTGTNTATCTTTGATTGAATCGATGAGTGCGGGAGTACCTGTGNTTGGTACGGATTGCGGCGGTGTCGGAGAGGTTATTCGCCATGGNGAGACGGGATTNTTGGTACCGATTGGCGATGCGGGTGCCTTGGCACAGAAAATAAATATGTTATTGTCGGACGACGAGGTTTATGCGCAGATGAGCCGATGTGGTATCGAGCTTGCAGGCGAGAAATTCAGCGCAAAAGAAATGGTGAAGAAGATAGAAAGACTCTATTTGGAGGATAAAAAATGAAAAAAAGTAAAAAACTATTCGGATTGTTTAATATTGTGGACTTGATTATCATTGTGCTGATTTTGTGTGCGGCGGGGTTCGGCATAAAAATTCTTCTGGGCGGGGGTACGATTAATCAATTGCCGACAGAAACAAAGACATATGTATATGTGGTGGAAGGAAGAGAAGTTTTGAAGGAGACAGCAGATTTTCCTGAAGTTGGCGCAAATGTATACAACAGCTCGACCTCTGCTTACTTGGGAACGATTAAGGACGTGTGGATGGAGCCGTTTACGGAAACCATCTTTAACCGCGAGACCAACCGGTATGAAAAAGTATCGGTGGAAGGTTTTGGGAATATTTATGTTGCCATTGAGGGCATCGGCATTGAGACAGAAAGAGACATTACTGTGGAGGGCGTTGTTGTCAAGGTTGGAGGAGAGTTAAATGTAAAAGGAAAAGGCTTTGCATTTAAAGGCTATATTGTCGAAGTAAGGGATGGTGAGTAAAATGGCGAAGAGAAGGCCGAATGTCATTGATATAGGTATTGTTTTGGTATTGTTGGCGGTAATCGGTTTGGTGGGATACAAATTTGGTGTTGTAAATCGCCGTGAAGCCACCAGCCTTGAAGAGGGCTCTAAGATAACGACATATACAGCCTTTATCGGTGAGGTGCGCATGTTCACGGTGAATGCACTCCATGAAGGCGATCTTATTTTTGATGAAAAAACCGGTACGTGTATCGGTGAGATTGTAGACGTATCTTATGTACAGCAGCGGCGCAGTGTGGTTGACGCCAGAGGTGTGGCGGGTCAGGTTGATTTTCCTGATTATTACGATGTTACGTTGACGATTGAAGGGGCTGTAGTTGAGAAGGAAGAGGCCTACTATGCCAGTGGAGTAGTGGAGTTAAAAGCGAATTCGGAAATGCTTGTTTACACAAAATATGCAAAGCCGATTATACAAATAACGGGAATAGATATGTGACAGGTGGCGAAGACGAATGAAGTATAAAATCCTTATGACACTTATGGGGCTGGATATCGGCGGGGCAGAGACTCATGTAGTGGAATTATCGAAAGAACTGAAGAAGTGCGGACATGATGTATATGTGGCATCAAATGGCGGCGTTTATGAAGATGAGCTTGCAAAAGCGGGCATCGGACATTACAAAGTGCCCATGAACCAACGGAATGTTATCAAAATGATTCAATCTTATTTTTTGCTCAAGCGAATTATCAGAGAGGAAGCGTTTGAAATTGTGCATTCGCATGCACGAATTCCGGGGTTTATTTGCGGACTTCTTCATAAACGGGCGGAATTTACGTTTGTTACCTCTGCACATTGGGTATTTTATACGGGCATGGGGTTGAAATATCTGACAAATTGGGGGCAAAAGGTGGTTGCTGTCAGTGAAGATATTCGGGAATATTTGAAAGAGAATTATCAAGTGCGGAATGAAGATATTTTTGTGACAATCAATGGGATTGATACAGACAAGTTTTCTCCCGAAACCCAAAGTGTGCGTGTGCGTGAAGAGTTTGCGTTAAAAGAAGGCGAGCCGACGTTGGTTTATGTAAGCCGTATGGATGAAAGCCGCGCATTGGCGGCAAGGCAGCTTATTTCGTTGGCGCCGGTGCTTGCGAGAGAGATTTCCGGCTTGCGAATGCTTATTGTTGGCGGCGGGGACGTTTACGATGAATTACTGGCGAAGAGTAAGGATATAAATGAACAAATCGGCTATGCATGCATCACGATGACGGGCGGACGGACGGATATTAATGAGTTGGTATCGGTGGCGGATGTATTTGTGGGCGTGAGCCGTGCGGCACTGGAGGCCATGGCGGCGGGAAAAACAACCATTGTTGCAGGTAATGAAGGCTACATTGGCATTTTTGGACAAGATAAATTAGAAACTGCACGAGAAAATAATTTTTGTTGCAGGGGCTGCGCATTATCTACGGAAGAACTGCTATATCGAGATGTATTATATGCATTTTCAAACATGACGCAGGAAGAGCGCTTACAGGCGGGTGCGTATGGGAGAGAGGTCATTTTTCAGTATTATTCCGTTTCCCGTATGGCAGAAGATTGTGTGAAGGCATACGATGCAGCGTGGCAAGAGAGAAAAATACCCCAATATCATATGGTTATGAGTGGGTATTATGGATTTAACAACACCGGTGATGAGGCAATTATGTTGTCCATGCACAAAAACATTTCTGAATTGGGTGAGAATTACCGGCTGACTGTACTCTCTAATAATCCGGCGGAAACGAGGGAGAAGTATGGTATCGAAGCGGTGTACCGTTTTGGAATGAAAGACGTTCTAAAAGCGATTTATGACTGTGATGTGCTCTTAAGCGGCGGCGGTTCGCTGTTGCAAGACAGTACAAGTACCCGTTCGCTGCTATATTATTTGTCCATTACGGCGATGGCTAAATTGATGGGCAAACGGGTGATGCTGTATGCGAACGGTATCGGTCCGGTTTCCGGCAAACGGAACAGATGGTTTGTGAAGTTGGTAGTAGACCGTGCAGATTTAATTACGTTAAGAGAAGAAAATTCTTATGATGAATTGTTGTCCATGGGCGTAAATCCAAAAAAGTGCTTTGTGACGGCCGATCCCGTGTTTACGATGTGCGGTATTGAGACGGAGCAGGCAGAAGCGTTGCTGCGTGCGGAAGGTGTGCCTTTGAATAAGCCTCTGGTTGTGGTATCGGTGAGAAATTGGAGCGATATGGACAAGTTCATTGGACGTTTTGCAAATATGTGCGACATGATTATTGAGAAATATGACCGCACCATTGTATTTTTGGCGATGCAGGTGCCAAATGACATCACAGTAAGCGAGCAGGTATGCGAAAAAATGAAGCGGAGTGCTTATGTATTGCAGGGAAGTTATGCGCCGGAGGAAGTTATGGGAATCATTCGTACGGCAGATTTTATTTTGAGCATGCGCCTGCACACGCTGATTTTTGCGGCAAAGCAGAATGTGCCGTTAATCGGCTTTGTATATGATCCAAAAATTGACTATTATTTACAAAAGCTCGAGATGCCCAGCGGCGGTGACCTAAAAGAGTTTGGGTTAGAAGATACATTAGAAATCATCGAAGATGTGATATGCAATCGAGAAGACTATGTGAGAAAGTTGGAGGAGAAGTCAGCGCTTCTTTGTGATCAAGCGCATCAGAATGAAGTTTATCTGAAGCGTTTGCTAAAAGGGGGACGGAAGAAGTGAGAAGATTGACAACGGTTTTGGGTGTGCCTTTTGATGCAGTGACGATGGATGAGGCGGTTGCCTCAATCAAACAGTTCCTGAGGCAGGAGCATGCGCATATGGTGTTTACGCCGAATCCGGAAATTGTCATGGAGGCACAAAAGGACGAAGAACTCTTACGTATTTTATGCGGGGCGGATTTGGTTGTGCCTGACGGCGTGGGTGTTGTATGGGCGTCAAGGTATAGCGAGGTGCGACTGAGGGAGCGTGTGGCGGGCTATGACTTAACACAGAATTTATTTCGTGAGCTGGCGGAGACAGATGAAACGGTTTACTTTTTTGGCGGTGCGCCCGGTATTGCAGATACGGCGGCGAACATGATGATGAAGAGATATGAAGGTTTGAATATTGTCGGTGTACATGATGGTTTTTTTGACAAGGAACAAGAGGGACACATTCTTGCGGATATTCGGGCAAAAGCACCATCGCTGCTATTGGTTGGCCTCGGAGCGCCGAGACAGGAAAAATGGATATATGAGCACTTAACAGAGATGAACACCAAGGTGGCCATTGGTGTGGGCGGCAGTTTTGATGTGATGGCGGGGAATATAAAGCGGGCGCCGCGGGTATTTCAAAAGTTGGGACTGGAGTGGTTTTACCGCTTGATTACACAACCCACCAGATGGCGCAGAATGATGCGTTTGCCAAGGTTTGTCATCGTGGTTTTAAAAAATAGGAAGTGATAAGGATATGGGTAAAGGAAAGATAAAAGAATATTTGATTATCCTTGTGGGTACGGCGTTAATGGCGGTCGGGATTCAGAGTTTCCTGGAACCGGCACGCTTAGTTGCCGGCGGAATAACCGGTTTGGGAATCATGCTGAATGGAATCACATCGGAACAGTTCGGACATACAACGCCGTTGTGGTTGATTAATATTGTTTTGAACCTCCCGCTCCTCGCTTGGGCATGGAGAAAGGCGGGCATTCAGTATGTAAGCAAGACATTTGTAACATCGATGACATTGTCTGTGATGCTCTTTTTTGTCGAAAATATCTCTTTTTATACAGGGGATAAGGTGCTTGCGGCGATGTATGGCGGTGTGTTCATCGGTGTTGGTATGGGCTTGGTATTACGCGGCGGAGCTTCTACGGGCGGAACAGATTTAGCGGCCAGTCTGATTCAAAGAACAACAAACCGCGGTTCGCTTGCGTCAAAGATATTTGCGATTGATGCGGCAGTCATTTTGCTGGGTATGCTTGTGTTCGGCGGTACGAGCGGATTGTACGCAATTTTGTCGGTGTTTATTTCAGAACGCTGTAATGGATATGTTTTGGAGGGGATGAATTTCTCCCGGGGTGCATTTATCATCTCAGACAAGCCGGAAGAAGTCGCGGATGCATTGATGAAGCAATTGGGTCGCGGCGTTACCTCTTTCGAGGGAAAAGGTGCGTTTACCGGTCAGCCAAAACAAATTTTATTATGTGTGTTTTCACAAAAAGAGGTTCATCTGGTGAAAAGTGTGATTATGGAAATTGATGAAGATGCATTTTTCATGGTATCTGATATTAGAGAAGTTTTAGGCGAAGGCTTTTCGGGAAAATGAGCTTTCGTGAAGTTTTTTTGCTATGGTATATGTAATTTTGTTGATTGCAGAAGAAATCAAGAGGCACTTTAGATAAAAAAAACATAATTTTTTGGATAAAAGTAACTTCTAAAGAGGAATTGTATATTTTTTTTACAATTTCTCTTTATTTTTTCGTCCGAATGTTATAAAATAGTTTTAAGCGATTTTCCTATAACAGAGAAATAAGCAATTTTAGTTATTTCTCACAGTTATTTTGGACAAGCGGAGAGATATTTGATGCATATAAGAGAGAGGTAAAGAAACCGAACAAAATATAGGCTTGAGGTGATGCATATGATTTCCAACCAAATTTTACAAAGCACGATTGATGGGCTAAAGACGATTACGCGTAAGGAATTGAGTGTTGTAGAAAAAGAGGGAAAAGTAATAGCTACAACGGAAGAGAACATGATTGGAAGACAGATTGACGCGGTTGAGAATTTTATCAGCTCCCCGGCGGAAAGTCAGTTGATTTTAGGGTATCAGTACTTTAAGATTTATGACAATGGTGTTCCGGAGTATGTGATACAGGTAAAAGGCGAAGACGAGGCGGGATACCAAATCGGAAAGATTGCGGCGTTCCAGATTCAGAGTCTCTTGGTGGCATATAAAGAGCGCTATGATAAAGATAATTTTATTAAAAATTTATTGTTGGATAATTTGCTATTGGTTGATATTTACAGCAGGGCAAAGAAATTACACATTGAAAATAATGCCCACAGAGTTGTCTATTTGATTGAAACACATATTGACAAAGAGTTGAATGTGGTAGAAATTGTGCGGGGTATTTTCCCGGCAAAGACAAAAGACTTTGTGACCGCGGTAGATGAGCGCAGTATTATTTTGGTGAAAGAATTACGGGACAAAGATGCCGGTGATGAAATTGACCGTATTGCAAAAACCATAGAGGAGACGCTAATTGCTGAGATTAGTGGACGTGTCTATATCTCCAGCGGTACGGTGGTTAATGACTTGAAAGACGTTTCTCGCTCCTATAAAGAGGCGAAGATGGCTTTAGAGGTAGGTAAAATTTTCGAAACTGAAAAGTTTATCGTGAATTACGAGAAGCTGGGAATTGGCCGTTTGATTTATCAATTGCCAATGCCTCTTTGTCGTATGTTCATCAGAGAAGTGCTTCACGGTTTAACAATGGATGATTTCGATGACGAAACACTGGCGACAGTGAATAAATTCTTTGAAAACAACTTAAATGTTTCTGAAACGAGCCGTCAGCTTTACATCCACAGGAATACATTGGTGTATCGTTTGGACAAGTTGCAGAAGATGACAGGATTGGATTTGCGGAATTTTGATGATGCAATTATCTTTAAGATTACATTGATGGTGAGCAAGTATATGAATTATATGGATAAAATGTCCTACTAAATACAAAATGGCGAGAAGGCCTGGTGTTCTTCTCGCTTTTTTTATTGAAAGCTTGAATGCAAGCGTTGTTTTACGCTTTGTTTTGGTGGGAGTTCGGCGAGAGCTGAGATGGATTTTAAGGATAAGCGCATCTTAAGTGAATTTTAATGTTTAAAATTCGTGATAGTGTGGGTTTAGACTTGTTAGAGGATTTGGTTTGTGCTATAATTTTTAGAGCGTTTTGTGTAGGATTTAGAGCGTTTTTGTCTATAAAATAATTTTGGGGGGAGAGGGAGCAACGTTATGATTTGGTTAAATAACGTAACGAAGATATATCCCAACGGTTCTCGTGGTGTAGAAGGACTGAATTTACATATTGAGAAAGGTGACTTTGTTTTTATTGTTGGTTCTAGTGGTTCGGGTAAATCTACATTGATTAAGCTATTGCTGAAAGAGCTGGATCCCACGGAAGGTGACATTACAATAAACCGAGTAAAAACAAATGAGTTGACAAGCAAACAGATTCCATATTTGCGTCGTAATTTGGGTGTGGTATTTCAGGATTTCCGTTTATTGCCCAATAAAACTGTGTTTGAGAATGTGGCATTCGCTATGCGTGTTATTGAAGCGCCCAGTCGAGTGATTCGCCGCAATGTGCCTGCGGTATTGGCGCTGGTTGGATTGGGGCGCAAGGCGCGTAGTTATCCGAACCAGCTTTCCGGCGGGGAACAGCAAAGAACGGCATTAGCGAGGGCAATTGTAAACAATCCGCCGATTCTGATTTGCGACGAGCCTACGGGCAATTTAGATCCGGAAACGGCTTTTGGCATCATGCAGCTGTTGGATGATATTAACAAAAGAGGAACGACGATTGTTATGGCTACCCATGCGCGTGATATTGTGGATGCAATGCAAAAGCGTGTTGTCGCACTGGAAGGCGGGCATATCGTGAGAGACGTGGAAAAAGGTGGGTACAGCGATGAAGTTTAGTACAATCAAATATTTTCTCCGCGAGGGTTTTAGCGGATTGAAGAAAAATTTGCTTATGACATTGGCGTCGATGCTTGCTGTTGCTGCATGTATTACGATTTTATCGTTTTCATATTCCGTTGGGACAAATTTGAATCATGTGCTTCGGCAAATGGAGGACTCTATCGGAATTTCTATTTTTTTGAAAGAGGACTTGTCAGCGACGGATATTGAGAGACTAAAGACCGAAATGAGTCAAATTGAATATGTGGTAGATGTTCGTTATGTTTCGCCGATGGATGCCTTGGAAACCCTAAAAGAAGATTGGGGCGCGGACGAGGAGATATTTGTCGGCCTGGATGAAGAGAATAATCCGCTTTCGCATTCATTCCAGATTACCTTGAATGATATTAAGAACCAAGAGGCGGTCTTAACGGCACTTGGGTCTATAGAGGGCATTGATAACATTCGTCATGGGCAAACGGAAACAGAGTTAATTATGAAAATTAGCAATGTATTCAACGTGGCGAGCATTTTGGTTATGCTGATATTGGGTGTTATTTCCGTAATGATTATTGTGAATACCATTCGGATTTCTGTGGTAAACCGCAGGGTTGAGATTAATATTATGAAGTATGTGGGGGCTACAGATTGGTTTATTCGTTGGCCGTTCATTGTAGAGGGCGTTATGATTGGTCTAGCAGGGGCGGTTGTTCCGATTGTGCTGGGTATGCCGATTTATGCAACGATTATCAGTGCGGTCTATGAATATTTGCCGGTTATACAGATGATACAGTTTAAGGTTGTTGGGGATGTATATGCTGTATTGCTTCCGATGGGGTTGATTTTTGGTATTGTGCTTGGTGTAATTGGCAGTGTGACTTCTATCAGAAAGCATTTGCGTGTGTAAAATATTAATTGGATAGAAAGTAGGTCATCTTGTTTGGAGGTGTTGTGAAGGTTGCCCGTTGAGGTGTTACCAGCCCTTCAGCGAGATGGCTTTTTTTGAAAAGAGAATTCAGAATGATTTTAGAATATGCTTCATAGGATTAAAACGAAGCGAAAGAGAATGAGGCGATAATTTTGAGCAAGAAGGATTTCTGGTTGGGGTTTGTCTTGGCCATTGCACTTATGGTCGGCGGGACATTTGTATGGAAAACGGCGGTTGTTAAGCAATGGATATTTTGGGATGTGCTTCCGTTTGACATGGAGATGGAGAGAACGACAAAGATGGAGATGATCACGGAATTTCTTGAGCGCTACTATGTTGAGGATTTGGATATAAGGCAGATGAACGAGTATGTTTATTACGGCTTGGTATCAGGTGTGGGCGATCCATATACATATTATTTGACAGCGGAGGAGCTGGATCAGTATTTGGAGAACTCGGGCGGACATTTCGAGGGTATCGGTGTTGAGGTGTTTGTGACAACGAACGGCGACATTGTGGTCTATTCGGTTATGGAAGGGCAGCCGGCAGAAGGCGTTGGCGTAAAGTCTCTGGATGTAATTGTTGAGGTGAACGGGCAAAGTACAGGTGGTATGCCTTTGAATGATGTGGTCGGTATGATGCGTGGATTAGCCGGTACATCGGTGGACATTGTGGTTTACCGGGAGAGCGTGGATGAGCGGATTCCGTTTACAATTGTCCGGGGCGAGGTTGTTGTGAAGAGTGTCAAGAGCGAGATATTAGATAACAACATTGGGTATATCGAGTTGAGCGGGTTCAAGGAAAACAGTTACGAACAATTCAAAACAGCGCTGGAAGAGATGAAGGCGGAAGGTATTGAAGGCTTGATTTTAGATTTAAGAGGAAATCCGGGCGGATTGGTGAATGCTGTATACCGTATTGGCGAAGAACTTTTGCCGCAGGGAACGATGGTCTACACAGAGGATAAGTATGGAAATCGTGAGGATTTGGTTTGCGATGATATTTACTACGATATTCCTTTGGTTGTGTTGGTGAATGGAAATAGTGCCAGCGCGTCAGAGATTCTTGCCGGCGCAGTCAAAGATATGGGCGCGGGAACTGTTGTGGGTACGCAGACTTTTGGAAAGGGTCTGGTTCAACGGTTATTTTTCTTGCCGGATGGCTCCGGGTTGAATATTACGATTGAAAAATACTATACGCCGAATGAGATATCTATTCATGGCGTTGGCGTGACGCCGGATTATGTAGTGGAGTTGCCGAGTGGGTACTCTGATGGGGACAATATTCCGCTGGATGAGGACACGCAGCTGCAAAAGGGTGTCGAAATATTGAAGGAAAAAATCGGAATATCATGAGTTTTCTGGGAGAATTTTTGAAAACTTCTTTTCACAAACGAAGATATAAAGTATACTGAAAAGAAAGTGTTTGTACAAAGGAGAGCGCTGTTATGTTTAATTTCATGAGCTTTGGCGAGAATATTGGGATTGATTTGGGAACAGCTTCGGTCTTGGTCTACATCAAAGGGCAGGGAATCGTAATTCGGGAGCCTTCGGTGGTGGCTATTGACAAGGACAGCAACACGATATTATCAGTCGGTGAAGAGGCAAGAAGGATGTTGGGAAGAACACCAGGGAATATTGTGGCAATTCGCCCGCTTCGAGAAGGGGTCATCTCCAATTACGAAGTAACGGAGAAGATGTTGCAGTATTTTATTGAAAAAGCGTTGGGAAAGCGGACATTTGTAAAGCCAACGATTGCTGTTTGTGTTCCCAGTAGTGTAACAGAGGTAGAAAAACGTGCGGTGGAGGATGCGACGAGGCAGGCCGGTGCCAGGCGCGTATATATTATAGAAGAACCCATTGCCGCAGCCATTGGCTCGGGCATTGATATTTCCAGGGCTCATGGTAGTATGGTGGTAGATATTGGTGGGGGAACGACGGATATAGCGGTTATTTCTTTGGGTGGTACGGTTTTAAGCCATTCACTGAGGAGTGCCGGTGACAATTTCGATGAAGCCATCATCCGCTACATGCGTAAAAAACACAATGTTTTAATTGGAGAGCGGACGGCCGAAGATTTGAAGATTCACATTGGAACGGCATTTCCAAGAACGATTCCGGCAAGTTTGGATGTTCGAGGGAGGAATTTGATTACAGGATTGCCGAAAAATATTACCGTTACGTCTGATGAAATGCAGGAAGCGCTGCAGGAGTCGGCTATGGGTATTTGTGATGCGGTGCATGGTGTTTTGGAGAGAACGCCTCCTGAGTTGGCGGCAGATATCTTTGAGAGAGGTATTGTTATGACCGGCGGCGGGAGTTTGCTCTATGGTTTGGATAAACTGATTCAGCAAAAAACCGGTGTGCGGGCTATGGTCGCCGAGGATGCCGTGAGTTGTGTTGCGATTGGGACAGGACGTTATATTGAATTTCTGGCAGATGGTGTGGAAGAAGAACATCGGGAGAAGAAGCGGTTTTTTCAAAAGCGAACGTAAGTGAGGATATGGCTTGTTGATATAGAGCGAAAGCGCTTTTATCAGCAAGCTTTTTTTGCGAGTTGAGCAAGGAGAATTTCAGACATCAAAATGTGCAGCTGTTCGAATATGTAATTTTTGCACAATCAATTTAAAAAAAAGTGTATTTTTATATTTATTTTTATGTAAGTTGTCGATGGGATGCACAAAAAAACGGAGTAGCGTTTTTTTGCATAATTTTTGACGAAAAATTTTGTGTAAAAATAATGGAAAAAAATCAAAAAAATACTACACAAAACCGAAAATCATGTTATACTACTATCGAAGAGAAGGAGGAAAACATCTGAATTTTCAAAATGTATACGAAAATTTTGTGTTTTTTGTTTAAATTTACCCTGTAGTGTTTTTTGTTTAAATTTACCCTGTGGTTCTGGAAAATGATGATGCAGTGGTAAATGATGATTAAATATTATGTGAGGCGTAGGAGGTCAATGTGTAATGAATGCTTATATGACGAGTGTACTTGAACAGGTGAGAAAGCGTGACGCAGGCGAACCTGAATTTATCCAGACAGTAGAAGAGGTGTTCCACTCTATTGAGAAAATTGTGGAAGCACATCCAGAGTACGAAACATCTGGTCTGTTGGAGAGAATGGTTGAACCGGAAAGAACGATTTCTTTCAGAATTACTTGGGTTGATGATGCAGGAAAGGTGAACATAAACCGCGGATTCAGAGTGCAGTTTAATAGCGCAATAGGGCCATACAAAGGCGGTCTTCGTTTCCATCCTTCTGTATATTCAGGCATTATTAAATTCCTTGCTTTTGAACAGACATTTAAAAACAGTTTGACAGGCCTGCCTATCGGTAGCGGTAAAGGCGGTTCTGACTTTGATCCTAGAGGCAAGAGCGATATGGAGATCATGAGATTTTGCCAAGCGTTCATGACAGAACTTTACAGACATATCGGACCTGATGTTGACGTTCCTGCCGGCGACATTGGTGTGGGCGGCAGAGAAATCGGTTATTTATATGGACAGTACAAGAGAATTAAAGGCTGTTGGGAAAACGGCGTTCTTACAGGAAAGAATCTTGAGTTCGGCGGTTCTTTGATTCGCCCTGAGGCGACAGGGTTTGGTGCTACATACTATGTAAACGAAGTGTTGACACATTTGGGTGATACACTAAAGGGCAAAACAGTTGCAGTTTCCGGTTTTGGTAATGTTGCTTGGGGTGTTTGCCAGAAGGTTACTGAATTAGGCGGTAAGGTTGTAACAATTTCCGGACCTGACGGCTATGTGTATGATCCTGACGGTATTGTGACACCTGAAAAAATCAGCTATCTTGTAGAGATGAGAAATTCCGGACGTGACCGTTCACAGGATTATGCAGACAAATTTGGCTGTAAGTTTGTTCCAAAAACAAAACCTTGGGAAGTAAAAGTTGATATCTGTATGCCTAGTGCAACGCAGAATGAAATCAATATGGAAGAAGCAGAAAAGATTATCAACAACGGTACAAAATACTATATCGAAGTTGCGAATATGCCTACAACAAATGATGCATTGGCTCATATTCAGAGCAAAGGCTTAGTTGTTGGTCCGTCCAAAGCGGTTAATGCCGGTGGTGTAGCAGTTTCTGCACTGGAGATGGCTCAGAACTCTATGAGATATGGTTGGTCGTCTGAAGAAGTGGACGAAAAATTGAAAGGCATCATGAAGAACATCCATGCAGCTTCCGCTCAAGCAGCTGAGGAATGTGGTTTAGGCTACGACTTGGTTGCAGGTGCGAATATCGCAGGCTTTAAAAAGGTTGCGGCTGCAATGATGGCTCAAGGCTTAGTATAATAAGTGCGAGCATTATAAATCTCATCCACCTTTATGAAAGGGCATCGTGAAAACGATGCTCTTTTATATTGGAAAATATGGATATATTTGGGCGAGGATTTTTTTGTACAATTTTACCTGATTTTGAGACATAAAAAAAACAAGCGAATCGCTTGCTTTTTTTATGTTTAATTGAATTATTCAGGTTTGATTGCACCAGTTGGACAAGCGCCAACACATGAACCACAATCAATACATTCAGCACTTTTGATTTCAAACACACCACCTGCATCTGCGATACAGCCAGTTGGACATTCACCAACACATGCGCCGCATCCAATACATCCTGCGTCAATTACATAAGCCATTGGAACACACCTCCTCCTGTAATAGGTTTCTGAGGCTATTGTATATCAAAAATATCTGGTGTGCAAGCGGTTTTTTGTAGTTTTTCCTTGAGAATACAACAAATACCGAGAAATCAACATTTCAAAATGGTTAGTCAAAACTTACATGAGAGAGTGCGATTCTTTTCGCTTTTTTGAGATGTTTGCTAAAGTTTTTTTAAAAAAACAATGGAATCGGTTTGTGCAATTAGTCGAACACTATGTGGAAGGAATGTCGATGGACGTAGAGGGGAGAATATAGGGATGTGTGCCGAAAGTAAGTCTAGACAAACTATTGACAAAAACTGTGCTAAGGAATACAATTGGCAAAACAAATACAAATGATTTGCAAAGGCGAAAGGATGTGCGTTGTGAAACGAGTTTTGGGATTGTTGGTTACGCTTGCTCTTATATTTAGCAGCGGATGTAATCAGATACAAGAAAGCATTCATGCAGATGACGACACGGTTCGTGTGGTGACGAGCTTTTATCCGATATATTTGTTAACAATGGCGGCCGCGGAAGGTGTTTCGGGTATACATGTGGAAAACATGGCACAGCCGGAGACCGGATGTTTGCACGACTATGAGTTGACAACGGCAGATATGAAAAAGTTAGAGAATGCAGATATGCTGATTATCAATGGCGGCGGTATGGAGCATTTTTTAGATAAAGTGATTGAGCGATATCCCGATTTGGTGATAGTAGATACATCAGAGGGAATAGCTTTGATAGCGGATGATGGACATGCTCATGATCACGACCTCGGCGTTGGTCTTGGCCTTGGTGAACATATCCACGAAGAGAACGCCCATATTTGGTTATTGCCGGCGCATGCGGCACGACAGGTAGAAACAATTGCAGAGGCTTTGATTGCACTGCATCCGGTGCAAGAAGCAGTGATTCGGGAAAATCATAGAGATTTTGCTGCGGAGGCGGAGGCGCTGTACCGAGAGGCATCGGCGATTTCCGCAGAACATATCCACGCGGGTATTTTTCATGAGGGATTTGCGTATTTTGCGCCATTATTTGATATACATTTGATTTTTGGCATTTATGTAGAGGAATACAGTGAGCCTTCGGCACAAGAGGTTGTGGTGGCTATTGATTTGGCGAAAGCGGAGGGGATACGGATTTTTCTCGCGGCTGAGGACGCAGGGCGAGGTTATGCGGAAATGATTGCTGGCGAAGCGGGTGGACAAGTGGTTATTTTAAACCCGATTACCAACGGAGATTATAATGAGGATTATTTGGATTTGATGAGAGAAAATATTCGTGTTCTTGCGGGTGCGCTGCAAGAATAAAGGGGTAATGATTGTGAGTCATAATTGCTGTGGTTTATGTAATGTAAAGATAGAAGGTCTGACGGTGAAGAGCGGCAATGAAACATTGATAGATGATGTGAATCTGGAGTTTCATTGCGGTGAGTTGACGGTGTTGATCGGAAAAAATGGTGCGGGAAAAACGACATTGCTGCGCGCAATTTTGCGAGAGCGCCATTATCAGGGGCGAATTACGTTTCTGGATGATCACGGTAAGGACATTGAGAAGCCCCAAATTGGCTATGTGCCTCAGCAATTGGATTTTGACAGGAATATGCCTGTTTCTGTCGAGGACTTTATTGTTGCGGCAAGCAGAGGCGGACTTGGCAGGCCTGTATGGTTGGGTCAAGCAAAAGAATCCGGGGATAAAATATGTGAGATACTGGAGAAGATGGAATGCGGACATTTGGCGAAACGTCGATTGGGTATGTTGAGCGGCGGCGAATTGCAGCGGGTACTTTTGGCGCTTGCCTCGGAACCGATGCCTGATTTGTTGATATTGGACGAACCTGTTTCCGGCGTAGATATGGCCGGATTGGATTTGTTTTACAAACGAGTGATGGAGATGAAGGATGAGCATCATATGGCGATTCTTTTGGTATCTCACGATTTGGGGTTGATACAAAGATATGCGGATAAAGTGGTGCTGTTGGACAAGGCTATCGCGGCAACGGGCGGAGCAAAAGAAGTCTTTGAAACAGCTGCATTTCAGCGCATTTTCGGAACTTTGCGACCGGAGGTGAACGGAATATGGCGTTGATATACAGTTTTTTGGAGAGCTTACCATTTTCTGTTTTTCAATATGATTTTATGAAGAACGCTTTTTTAGCAGTAATTTTTATCGCACCGTTATTTGCGCTGTTGGGCAGCATGACAGTAAATAATAAAATGGCATTTTTTTCTGATGCACTGGGACATAGCGCTTTTACAGGTATCGGAATTGGTGTGTTATTGGGATTGGGTGATCCGCTGTTGCTGGCAATGATTGGCTTCGGGATATTTTTAAGCCTTCTTATAAGAAAAGTGAAAGCATCGCATATGCTTTCATCAGATACGGTAATTAGCGTGTTTGCATCCACGGCAATGGCATTGGGTATTGTCGTTCTTTCCATGAGAGGCGGTTTTGCGAAGTATTCATCGTATCTGGTTGGGGATATTTTGACGGTGCGCCCGACGGATATTTTTTNGATTATAGGTGTTTTTATTGCAGCGCATATTTTTTGGTACTTCTTTTATAATAAATTGTTGTTGGTGAGCATCAACCCTTCTTTAGCAGCAAGCCGCGGCGTTGCTGTCGGGATGATTGAGAGTCTGTTCGTGGCATTGGTGGCGGTGGCGGTTATGGTATCCATACGATGGATTGGTGTATTGATGATTAATTCATTGCTGATTTTGCCTGCTGCTGCGGCAAGGAATGTGACAAGAAGTGCTTGCGGATATCACTGGCTGGCTGTTGTGATTGCCTTGTTTTCGTCTTTAATGGGGCTGTTTATTTCCTTTAGTATGGGCACATCCGCGGGGGCGAGTATGGTACTGGTTGCGTCCTGCTGTTTTGCTATTACGTATCAAATTGGAAGAAAGCAAAGATGATTGAAATTTCTCGATAAATGTGATAAGGTATTATTCCATAGTTTTAAGGAGATATATGAGCGGGAGGAATAACCATGCATTACAGTTATCAAACAAAAGGAATATGTGCATCTAAGGTGGAATTCGATATCGAAGGCGGCGTTGTGAAAAATATTGATTTTTTAGGCGGCTGCGATGGGAATCATAAAGGTTTGGCGGCAATGGCTGAAGGTTTCGAGCCGAAGGAAATTATAAAACGGCTGCAAGGTATTTGTTGCGGTGGACGGGAAAGCAGCTGCCCCGATCAGCTGGCGATGGCGTTGGAGAAGATTTTGAAGGGCGAGCAATAATATAGAAGATATGCAGTTTTGAAATATTTGAAAAAAGGTTCGAAATGTCAAGGATTTCGCCGTTTTTTATCTGTTTTTTGTTGACAGAGAAAAGGGTTTGTGCTATTCTATGAAAGAAGACGCGAGTCTTTTTTTTGTGTTTAAAAATTTTCAATGGAGGTGGAGGTCTTGAGAACAAGGATTACCTTAGCTTGCACAGAGTGCCAACAGAGAAATTACAGCACTACTAAGGACAAGAAAGTTATGCCTGACAGAATGGAAATCAAGAAGTATTGTAAATTCTGTAAATCCCATACAATGCACAAGGAAACAAAGTGATGACGAATGGGAAATCCCTAAAAAGGAAGTGAACGTATGGAAGATAACAACATCACAAACGAACTGAACGAAACGAAATCCTCTGAACAACAAACGACAGAGGTAAAAACGGCTGCTAAACCGGCAGCGGTGAAAAGTGCGAAAGCCAAAGATAACGACAAGAATACTTTTGCGGATTACAAGGCGGAGTTCAAGAAAATTGTTTGGCCAAGTCGTTCTGAGACAATTAAAAAAACAGCAACAGTTGTCGTTGTTTCTTTGATTGTCGGCGTCATTATTTTCGGTATGGACACCATGCTGTCTGCCGGATATGGCTTGCTCTACGATCTTGTAAGCTGATAAAAAAGTAGAAAAAGGATGGTATTATGTCTGAAGAAATCAATAAATCAGAAGAATTGAAAGCATCTGCTGAGTCAAGATGGTATGTTGTGCATACCTATTCTGGGTATGAAAACAAGGTAAAGGCCAACATTGAGAAAACGGTTGAAAACAGAGGAATGCAGGACTTGATTCACGAAATCAGCGTACCCTTGCAGGACGTTGTTGAAATCAAAGATGGACAGAAGAAAACAGTACAACGAAAGGTGTTCCCCGGCTATGTTTTAATCGATATGGTTATGACAGATGAAACATGGTACGTTGTCAGAAACACCAGAGGCGTTACCAGCTTCGTAGGCCCCGGTTCAAAACCTGTGCCATTGACAGAGGCGGAAGTACGCACGATGGGTATTGGCGGCGAGGTGGAGCATTTGGACGTAGAAGTTGGCGATATGGTTTGCGTTGCCGCTGGCCCTTTTGTGGATTCTGTTGGACAGATTAAAGAAGTCAACGCCAACAAGAAGATTGTTGTCGTAAATCTTTCTATCTTCGGCAGAGAAACTCCGGTTGAACTTGATTTCGCTCAGATTGACAAGATTTAAAGAAGTTGTTTACAGTGGCGGCAATGGCCGCTCAGTGGGAGGGAAAATCCCCGCTAATTACCACATTTATAGGAGGTGCCACTCATGGCAAAGAAAGTAACAGGTTATATTAAATTACAAATTCCAGCAGGCAAGGCAACACCAGCTCCTCCTGTTGGTCCGGCTTTGGGTCAACACGGTGTGAACATCATGGGCTTTTGTAAAGAGTTCAATGAAAAAACAGCTGCACAGGGAGGATTGATTATTCCCGTTGTTATCACTGTTTATCAGGATAGAAGCTTTTCTTTCATTACAAAGACACCGCCGGCGGCTGTTTTATTGAAAAAAGCAGCGGGTATTGAATCCGGTTCCGGCGTGCCAAACAAAACAAAAGTTGCAAAAGTTCCCAAGGCTGAAGTAATGAAGATTGCCGAGCTGAAAATGCCCGACTTGAACGCTGCTGATGTTGATTCCGCTTACAGAATGATCTGCGGTACAGCAAGAAGCATGGGCATTGTTGTTGAAGAATAATAACCGGTAAGTCGATATTTAACAGTCGGCAAAAGTGGGAGGGAATTCTCCCGATACTACCACATAAGGAGGTCACGAAAGTGAAAAGAGGAAAAAAATATAGCGAGGCTGCAAAGCTCGTTGATAGAGCGATGCTTTATGATGTAGGCGAAGCAGTTGATTTGGTTGGAAAAACATCCGTAACAAAGTTTGATGCTACGGTTGAAGCACATATTCGTTTGGGTGTTGACAGCAGACATGCTGATCAGCAAGTTCGTGGTGCCGTTGTTCTTCCGCACGGTACAGGCAAAACAGTTCGCGTTTTAGTGTTTGCAAAGGGTGAAAAGGCAGAAGAAGCTTTGGCAGCCGGCGCAGATTTCGTAGGAGCAGAAGATTTGATTCCAAAGATCCAGGGCGAAAACTGGTTCGGTTTCGATGTTGCAGTTGCTACCCCTGATATGATGGGTGTTGTTGGTCGTTTAGGTCGTGTTTTGGGTCCAAAAGGCTTGATGCCTAACCCGAAAGCAGGTACTGTAACAATGGACGTTACAAAAGCGATTAACGATATTAAAGCGGGTAAAATCGAATACCGTTTGGATAAAACAAATATCATTCATGTTCCTGTAGGTAAGGTATCTTTTGGTTCCGAAAAGTTAGCAGAGAACTTCCAGACTCTCATGAGTGCAGTTATAAAAGCAAAACCCTCTGCAGCAAAAGGTCAGTATCTGAAGAGCGTTGTTTTAACAACTACAATGGGTCCTGGCGTGAAAGTAAACACAGCGAAAATCACCGAGTAATTTCGGGAATTTTCTTGACAAACCATATGGTATGAGGTATCATAGCAGAGGTGAGTTAGAAAAATTGGATATTGCCGTAGACAGCAGGTGCAATTTGTCGCATAAGTCCTGCCGAGGAGATTGCTAAAACTTGAGTTTAAGCCTCTTTGTCTATGTGCAAAGAGGCTTTTCTTTTTGCATAGACGGGAAGATTCCTTTATTTAAAATTTAAGGAGGTGTAAGTATGGCAAAAATCGAACAAAAGCAGGTTGTTGTAACTGAAATTCAGGAAAAGCTTGCAAAGGCGGCTTCCGTTGTTATGGTAAATGCACGCGGCTTGACAGTTGAACAGGATACTGTTTTGAGAAAGCAGTTAAGAGAAGCGGGCATCGACTATAAAGTTTACAAGAACACAATGGTACACTTGGCGATTCAGGGTACACAGTACGAAGGCTTAGACGAATATTTGGCTGGCCCGAGTGCATTTGCTTTTAGCTATGAGGATGCAACAACAGCGGCTAGTGTTTTGAACAAAGCGGCTAAGGATATGAAAGTGTTGGAATTCAAGGCGGGCGTTATCGAAGGCGTTGTTTACGACGCAGAAGGTATGAAGCTTGTTGCGGAAATTCCGTCCAAAGAAGTGTTGCTTTCCAAATTGTTGGGCAGCTTCAAGAGCCCAATGTCTTCCTTTGCACGTGTTATCGATCAGATCGCGAAGAAAGATGGCGAAGTAGCAATTGAATTAGAAACGAAATGCCTTTAATCAGGTGGACAAATAAACTTAAAAATTAATCGGAGGTGCTTTAAAATGGCAAAATTATCAATTGAAGAAATCATTGCAGCTGTAAAAGAACTTACAGTATTAGAATTAAATGACTTAGTGAAAGCAGCAGAAGAAGAATTCGGTGTATCCGCAGCAGCTGGTGTTGCAGTAGTAGCTGGCCCTGCAGCTGGAGCAGAAGAAGAGAAAACAGAATTTGATGTTGAATTAACAGAAGCTGGCGCAGAAAAAATCAAAGTAATCAAAGTAGTAAGAGAAATCACAGGTCTTGGCTTGAAAGAAGCGAAAGAAACTGTAGATGGCGCACCTAAAGTAATCAAAGAAGGCGTTTCTAAAGAAGAAGCAGACGCTGTTAAAGCAAAATTAGAAGAAGTTGGCGCAAAAGTTACATTGAAGTAATTTAAGCGATAAAAATACCCCTCGAACGTTCGTGTTAGAGGGGTATTTTTTGTTCGTTTTTGAAAGGATAGCGTGATTCATTGTGTGCGCCCGCATTCTGTCTCTTTCGGGATAAAAGTGCTCGCAGAAAGATTGTTACATCGAAATGGTGTTGCTCTCGCGAGTCTCGGTGAATGATTTGCGGCGCAATATGTGGTTTTGTGCCGATTCTCTATTTGATGATTCTTTTTACTCTGCCCACTGCATTA
>JGI994J12354_10000195_pt1 | contig 58863 bp, 58 predicted proteins | sample IntmicLarv3ML3BL_FD_12354 | JGI IMG/M metagenome (IMG submission 12354) | reverse complement strand
TTCCCTACACGACGCTCTTCCGATCTATAGATGATTATAAAACAGGTCATAATGTAAGAGGAACTGCTAATGTTGCCGGCGGAGTTGCAATGGGTGTAGGTGGAGCAGCAGTTGCCGGCGGAATGTTAGCAGCAGGAGCAGCTAACGTATGGAATCCTGTAGGTTGGGGTTTATTAATAGCTGGCGCAGTTACATTAATTGGAACAACAATACATAAAGCTGTAACTCCTGTTTCTGGAATGGCTGATACCATGAGTAATGAAATTGATAGATTAAAAGATAATTTTAAAGCTGAAGAAACAGCAAGACATAATAATTTAGAAAGTCTTAAAAAATCTGTTGAAAATGCTGAAGATGAAGAATCTGCAAGAAGAATATTAGTTAATTCTGGATTAGTTCCAATGCAGGAAACAACAGGTAAAACTGTTGTAGAATTAAGAAATATGATTACTGCTTTACAAATAAATAATGCAAAATTATCGGGTGAAGGTGAAGCAGCATTAGATGCATCAGAAGAAATTTTACGTGGAATAGCAGAAACTGATGATGAAACTCTTCGTCACCAAATTAATAGTAATGTTCTTGGAATGATGACGGATTATGGATTTGGTAAAGGTAATATGCTTACCAAAAAAGATAATGCTGGTGATTTTGCTACTGTTTATACAGGATTTACTAGATTAGCAGAATCAATACAAGACGAAGGTGCTCGAGCTGAAGCTTTAGAAATGGTTAATACTATATTTAAAGATGGTGAATTACAAGATGAAGAATTAGACGTTTTAACTGATATGGGTGGAAATTGGAAATCATTCTGGCACACTTCAATAGATAGAAAACGTACAGCGTTTAGATCTGCTAGAGATATTGATGGTAGTCAAAGTGCAATGTCTTTATTTGGTGTTGACGCATATGTTAATACAGATGCTATGAGATCATATATTGAACAACTATCTAACAACTATAATGGTTGGATTGGAGCAACTGAATCAGATAAAGTAACATATAGAGATGCATTTATTGAATCTTTAGATGGATTAAAAAGTTCATTTCCTAATGAATTTAGTCAAATAAAAGATGCTTGGAAAAATCCAATGAGTAAAATGAATATTACTGGTTATGCAAAAGGTACTCCATTTATTCCATATGATCAATTAGCTTTTTTACATGCAGGAGAAGCTGTATTAACAAAATCTCAAAATCAAGAAAGAATGAGTGATTTATCTTCAACAACTGGTTTTGATTTTATTCGTGTTGGATTAATGGATATAGTAACTGCAATTAGACAACAGACAACTGATTTAATAACTTATTTCTCTTCAGCTAATTTTAATAATAGAACTGGTTTTGACAGTTTAAATATGTACCCCACAATGGGTGAAACTAGAATTTTTGGAACGTAAGAGGTATAACTTATGAATAATAAAGCTCCCTGTTTAAATTGCATAGATAGAAAACAAGCATGTCATTCTTCTTGTGAAAAATATTTACAATATAGAAAAGCTAAAGATGAAGAAAATCAAAAAATACAAGAAGATAAGTATAAAGAAAGTCTTACATTTAATTTTGGTAAACGAAGAAAGAGGTGATGTACTTTGATTAATTTTGGAGATAGTGGTTTAATAGTTCAATATATTCAAAATTTTTTAAAAGATAATTATGATAAAAGTATGTCATTATCTGATACTTATGATAAACAAACTCATAAAACTTTAATAAATTATCTTAAGTTACCAGAAATTATTGACGCTAATAGAATGAAAGATTTAATTCATCAAATGTTTGTATTTAGAGAAGATCAACCACCAAACAAATTAATTGATGGTGGAGGAGTTTGGAATTTTGATTTTGAAATGACACCTTATCAATTAAGATTTTATAACAGACCTATTAATCAATGCTTTGATGGAGCATTACAATTTATTAATCAATATATGCAAAAAGTTGATGATTTATGTAGAAAATTTGGTTGGAGATTAACTTATTATACAAAATTTAAATATATTCCTGGAGAAAAGAAAGCTAAAGTTGCTGAATTTATAATTACACAAGAAAGTAGAAAACAATTATTACCTACAAAAGAATTAATGAAAATGATTAATTTTTCTTGTGGAGATTACTTATTAAGTAAATGTTTTCTTGATGAAAAAAATAAATATCATGGTTTTATTCAAGATTCAAAATATTTTAAAATTGCAGTAATAGAGGCAAAACCTGGAGATATTTTTAGTATTACTCATGGATATAAATATCCTTGTGAAATAGCTATTGCACATACTGAACATACATTAAAAGAAATGAAACAAGAAGGTTATGCAGTAAAACAAATTGTTAGTTATTTAGAAAATTCTCCAACACAAGGATTAGTTCCATTAGAAGTTGAAGTATATAAAATACCTGAAGATTCTGATTGTAAATATTTATTAATACAAATGCCTTTTAAAAATAATTTAATATCTCCACAATCACAAAAAGTAAAAGTTATTCTTGGAGATATTCTTGGAGAAGGCAAACCATCACAAGCTTCTTGTGATTTATTAAAAGAATGGGTATTAGCTAATGAATCTATTAAAGCAGGGGAAGTTGGAGTTGTTTTACCTTTTACTTTATCAGGTGCAAGATTAATTGCTGCTAATATAAATAGAGATTTAAATCCTCAAGGTGAACCAATTATAGATATGCAAGATGTAGTTATGTATCAACAAGAATTAAATAGAAATCCAGCAACACCTTGGCTTGGAGAAGCTATTTTTGAAAAACCAATTGATTTATCTGAATCTGATTATGACAGGTTATTAGTAATGTATGGAGATTGGATGGAAGGTAATAATTTAAGTGAATTAGTTTTTGGTTCTCAATTATTACGAAACAAAAATGAAAATGTTTTAAATATTCCAATTGTTGAATATCAAGATAATCCTTGGGCTATTCATGAATGTTTTATTCCATTTATTATTGGTTCAGCTATTCATGAATATTCTGATTTAGAAGATATACGTTGGTTACAAGAAAAAATTCAAGAATATTATCCACAATATAAAGGTAAATATTGGGGATGTTACGATAAACCTGAAGATTATATTGCTGATGAAGAAATGAAATGGAATCCTATAAAATCTAAATGGGAGTATTGGAAACGAGGGACTTATTCAGGATATATTTTAGACCAGACTATTAATCCATTAAATGGATGGTTACGCCATGAATATAATATGGAAAAAACACCTATACAGATAGTTAATGGAAAGTGGTTAATAAATAAACAATGGACTGGTTCAATTGTATTATCTGATGGAAGAATAACTACTGAATATGCTAAGAATTCATTAAAACAGATAATAAAAGATTTACAAATGAAATTAATTGAACATATAAGAAATCATCGTCAATATTATAAAGGTGATGATTTAACAGAGATGCCACGATTTGCAAATGGGTATATTACTCCTCTTACTGAAAAATATTTAAATGATATTTTAGCAAACTATGTTATATTTGATCATTATATAGAAGAAAGTATTAATAAACAATATAGAGAAAAGCCGTTAACATAAATAGTTAACGGCTTTCCCATATAAAGGAGATAAAATTTGAAAGTAAATTAATACCTTCAGTTTTATTTTATTTCTAGATAGTAGTAGAAGACTCTAGAAATGTTTTATTTTATCTCAATAATAATTCATATTAGATTTATTTACCCTCTTAAATCCAATTATAAAAGTGATCTATTAAAGTAGTATTACGTTTTAAATTTTCTTGGACATTTATTTTTGAATTTATAACATTTCTATCTCCATAATGATAACATACTTCTTGTGCTCGAGTAACTGCAACATACATTAAATTTGAAGAAGTCATCCACATATCATCATGAGTTATAATATAAATAACATTTTTAAATTGAGAACCTTGAGATTTATGAATAGTAAAAGCATATCCTAATCTTAAATTTCTACAATCTTTATATTGCCACTCATATTCCTTATCATCAATTAATAAAAGTAATGATTGATTGTAAACATTTACATTTTTAATAATTCCAGTTTGCCCATTAGCTATAAGTGTTTTTCTATCACTACCAATAGGAATTGCATTATAGTTATTTTTTATATTCATAATAACATCATTTTTTCTAAAAGCAATTTCAGTATCATCTAATTTTATTTTAAGTTCATCATCCCACGGTTGTAAAGGATTAATAGCTTGTTGAATACAATTATTAAGAAGATATGTACCAGAACTACCTATATTTTTTGCAGTTAAAATAGCAACATCTTCTATTCCATAAAGATTTACTAATTCTACATATTTTTCTAAAGCAGCTATTAATGTTTGTTCTGTATCTCCTGCTTCAAAATATTTATAAGAATTACCAATTTCTTGAACTTTATCATTAGTTAAATATTTTGAACCAGTCCTAATATTAGTAGCAACATTAATAAGACCATCTTCTGTATATCTAAAAATTTCATTAAGTGTTACTTTTGAAATATCACTTAATGATAATAAGTCATGATATAAATTACCATGTTGTATTGATGGTAATTGATAACTATCTCCAATCATAAGAACTTTATTATGTCTAAAATCAATATATCGTATAAGTAAATTAAATAATGAAACAGATAACATAGAAGATTCATCAATAATTACTATATCTGCATTTATAATTCCACATTTAACATCTTTAAAATTATCTAATTCTGATACATTTTGAAAATCATTTTCGTCCAAATGAAAATCAAAATCAGGAAAATCATTACATAAAGCATAATGAATAGTAGAAGCCTGACGTTCTGTATATTTTGAAATTGTTTTTGCAGCTTTTGCTGTTGGAGCTAAAATATAATAACTTTTATTATTATCTTCTAACATATTAATTAGAGCCTTTATAGAGGATGATTTTCCTGTTCCAGCATATCCATTTAATAATGTTAATTGATTATTATTTACTGAAGATAAAGTCTTTATTTGATCATCTGTTAAGTCAAAACCATTTAGTGAAGAATATTTATTAACATCTATATTCCAATTATCTTTATAAAAAGAATCTAAACCTTGTTTAATAAAGTTACTAATATTTTGTTCTTCCATATAAACAGATGTTAACATAATTCTATTATCTGAAAGAAGTTTAATACGAACATCTTGAATAGCTGTTTCAAAAACATTAATGCATTCAGACAAATCATATTTAGTACTCATCTGTTTTTTAAGTGAAGTAGTCCAAGTAAAAGTACTACCATTTAATTGATTAAGTAAATACCAAATAATGAAAGAAGTACATCTATAAACTGAAGAACTTAAATCAACATCCCATAATTTTGGATTTTTGTTATAAGCATTTAAAAGAATTCTATCAGCTGTCATAAAAGCAATATTAGTTAATTTACATAAAGTATCATATGGTTGTGTTTTAATAGCTTTAACAATTAGTTTATTAATATCCTTTTTATTTAATTGACGTTCTGCAAAATGATCATAAAGTCTTTTTAATATTGTAAAATTAAAACAATCACTTAACCACTCATTAAGTTCTAATAAATGATAATGTTCTACTACTTTTTCTTTTAAAGCAGTATATCTTTTATATTTTACATATTGAACATTAGATAAATTAGGCATTTCATTATTCATCATATAATCCAATACATTGGGATAAGCATCTATTAGATTTTTCATATATGTAATATCTTTAGAGTTATTCCCAGAAATATCCAAAAAGAAATTTAATAATTTTTTAGGATCTTGTATTGATAGCTGCAAATTGTTAATCTCCTTCCTAATTTATCTTCTATAAAAATTATAATCTAAAAACTGACTGAAAGTTATTATAAATGTAAGTTTTTCTTTTGAAATTTCTAGTCGCGCGCGTTTATTAATTTAATTATTTATATTTATTCTATTTTTATTTTTTAATTTATATATTAATTATAATTATTATTTATTCTAATTATTATCGCGCGTGAGCGCGTAGGACTTCATAGTAAGCACTGAAATTTTTCATATGAAGAAAATCAGTTTATATTTATTAAAGCTTAATGATTATTATAAATAAAATAAAAATATAGATATTAAGGTAGGTGAGGTGATTAAATTGTCTGAATATATAGAAAAACAAGCAATTACTGGAAAATGGATAGATTTAGATGATTTAACATATGATAATCATTTCACTAATGGACAATGTTTTATTGCAGTAGATTTTGGAAATCAAAGATATGCCAGTTATAATTTACCAGTTTATCCAGAAGATATTACTTTTAATTTTCAAACAAATTATGAAGATGCTAATATAATTGGAAGACCTGGTAAAATTTCAGCTTATACTGGAACTGATGATATAAAAACATCTTTTCAATTACATTTACATAGAGAGCTTGTAACCTATAATAATGAACTTAAAGATGTTAATGAAATAGATTATATTATATCTTTAATACAAGCTGCTGCGTATCCTTTAATAAATCCTGGTAATGGTTTGTTTGCTCCAATAACTACTTATAAATTTGGTGATACGTTAATGGTTGGAAAACAAAATTCAGTAAGTGTAAAATATAGTGGTCCTAAAATTAATGGTTCATATATGGAAGCTATTTTAAATGTTTCGTTTACTATTGTTCCAGAAAAAATTCTACATTATGAAAGCGTTAAAAATAATTCAAACCCACGAAGTTGGGGATAAAAATTAATAGAAGGAGAATGATAAAAATGGCTAAAGCAGGAAAAAAAGATATTTTAACTGAGGATCTTTTTAATTCAAATGGAGATTCAAAAGTAAACACAGAACTTTTAACTGAACAAACAAATACAGAAGAAGATGAAAAAATATCTAATCAACAAGAAGTTATAAAAGAAGAAACAGAAACTATTGATTCTGTTGTAGAAGAAAAACCAATTGATATTGTAAAACCAATAGAAGCTAAAGTACAAACAAAGTCTATTGGTACTCGTGGTAAAACTGAAGAGGATTTATATCAATAAAAATTAAAAGGGAGATTTTTATTATGCTACCTATTCAAAAAAAATTAACGCCATATAATTTTACAGCAATGAATAATAAAAAAAATGAGTTTATTGTTATTCATTATGTAGGAGCTGTTTCAACAGCTTATAACAATGTAGTATATTATGCTGGTCAAAAATTAGAAGCTTCTGCTACTTATTTTGTAGATCAAATTAGCATATGGCAAAGTGTAGAAGATTTTAATAGAGCTTGGCATTGTGGTGGTGGACTTCAAGGATCTAAAGGTCATAGTTTTTATCAAATATGTACTAATAATAATTCTATTGGAATAGAAATGTGTGTGAAAAAAACATCTGCAGGAAAATGGTATTTTGAACCTGAAACAGTACAAAATACTATTGAACTAGTTCAATATTTAATGAAAAAATATAATATTCCAATTAATAAAGTAATTAGACATTATGATGTAACTGGAAAAATTTGTCCAGAACCTTATGTTAATGATGAATCAGTATGGAATGATTTTAAGAATAGAGTTTTAAATGGAACTTCTATTCCAATTAAACCTGAGGAAATAATAGCTACTGGTATTGTAGATACTGATACTTTAAATATTAGATCTGGTGCTGGAACAGGTTTTGATAAAGTAGGAACTTTATCAAAAAATGATAAAGTTTGGTTAAATGAAATATCTAATAATTGGGGTAGAATTGTTCAAGGTTGGATTAGTATGGATTATATTAAATTAGATCCAGTTCAACCAAAACCTGAACCAGTTCCTGATCATTGGGCTCAACAGTTTTTAGACAATTTAATAACAAAAGGAATTATACAGACACCAGAAGCTTGGACAGATTTTGATTCTCCAGTAACAAAAGCATTAGTTGTTGCACTGTTAGATAAGTTGACTGGTGGAACATGGAAATCTGAAGAAGCAGATCCTAATATTCATTGGGCTCAACCAAATGTAATTTCATTATGTGGTAAAGGTTTAATTACAGATATTACTCAGTGGAATACAAAAGAATTATTAGAAACTAATATTTCAAAAGCTTTATTATTAGCGTTAGTTTGTAATTTTAAAGGTGGAATATTAAAAGCTTATAAAGATAGAACTCCTGATCATTGGGCAAGAAATTGTTTAGATTCATTATGTGATTATGGAACTATAAATACTCCATCAGCTTGGACAGATTTTGAAGCTGAAGTTTCAAAAGGAAATACAATGGCTTTGTTATATAAAGCCATATATTAAAATATTTAAACTATAAGTATTATAAAGGAAGTCTTTTTAGACTTCCTTTTGTTTTATAATTAAAATAAAAATATAATAAATTATTAGTGTGGTGAGGTATTTCATGATTATAAAAGAAAGATATCATAAAAGAGAACCAAGATTAGTTCCAGGACAATATGACTTGGAATTTTTACGTCAATATAATTATGAAGAGTCAAAACATTTTAAAATTAATCATTATCCTTCTCAAAAAAAACCTGCTTATTTTAGATGGGAATATAATGATGAACCTTTTTATTCTCCAATAATTTATAAAAGATCTGGTCGTTACAATAATATAAAAATTATGAAAGAATTAGGAAAATCATATCATACAACAAATAGATTAAGAGGTATCAAATATACAGATAATGATTCTTTTCATATAGTAACAAATGAAACTGAAAATAGATTAGATAAAATAAGTCAATTATATTATAATACTCCAATATATTGGTGGATTATAGCACATGCTAATAATATATTTGATAGTTTAACAGAAGTAGTTAGAGATAGACAATTAAGAATACCTCCTTTAAGTAGTATTCAAAATTATTATTTAAAGTAAAGGAGATAATTAATTATGCCTCAATATTATCCATTTGATGGTACACCTTTAACTCAATGGAACATACAAAACAATTTAACTAGTCCATTATTTTTTCCATGGTTACAAAATAATCCAAGTAGTCCATTATTTATTGGACCTCCGGCTCCAGAAATAGATCCAAATAAAGAAGCTGAAGAAAAAGAACAAGAATTAATGTTAGCTGCTTCAACAGAATTAGAAAAAAAAATGATTCCCTTTCAAAATACAGTAAATGCGTTATATAATAAATTTAATTTAAAAAGACCAGTATATACTATGTATTTAAAATTTATTTTAAATGATAATATTATAGTAGATACTACATCTTTAAATTGGATTGAAAATGTATTAGTTGATTTTAGTTATGATCAAACTTGTGTTGGAGAAGCTAATAAATTTACATTAACAATATTATTTAAACCTAATGAAAGAAATTGGGTAAAGATAACTGAATTAGAGGCTAAATTATTAACTTTAAAATCAATAGAATCTTTAGAAGAAGTTGATGATTGGTTTAATTGTAAATTTGAATATGGTTATGGAGATGAATTAGGAGTTAATAAATCTACATTAGTTAGTAAACCTTATTATGGGTTAGTAACAAAATATACAAGTAAAATTGAAAATGGTAATTTAAAATATACTATAACTGGTGTTAGTGGATTATATGCTATGAAAAAAGAAGATAGAATATCAATAACAGATGAAGAATTAATAAATCCAACAACTGGAGAAGTTTTTCAAAATCCATTACTATTTATTAAACATATTGTTGAAACTAAAACAACTTATAAAGTTGAATTTTTACTTTCAGCATCAGATATAGATAAATTAGGTACTATAGAAAATACTGAATTACCTATATGTAATGATAAAAATATATTTCAATTTATAACAGATACATTAAAGCTTACATGTACTACAGAGGATTTAGCAGCTTTTGGTGCTAATATAGGTAGTAGTATTGATGAAAATGGAAATACATATACTTTAAAATTACCAACACAATTAGCAACATTTGGTTATGCTGTTGATGATACGACTAATTCTATTAATATATATATGTCAGATCCAACTACAACTGATTATGAAACAAAGTCACATTTAAATTTAGATTTTAGTTGGTTTGGCCCTGGTGTAGGTAAATATAATTTTTTAGTAAAAGATTGGGTTCCAGAATTTGATGGTACTATATTAATGGCTTTAGCATCAAAATTACAGAAACCTCCTAAAGAAGGTCCTATATTATCATATTCGATTATAGACGATGATGGAACTGTAAAAGAAATAGATAGTTTAGGTTCTCAAAGAATTGGTGGTAAAGATAATCCTGCTCAACCAAATGCAGGTGTTACTGCAAGTATTCAAGAGTTTAAATATTGGGCATTTGCAACTCAATATCCATATAAAGCAACTATGACTTTAATTGGATGTCCTTGTGAAGTTCCAATTACTGGTAGAATTAAAATTAAACCAACAATATATACAGAACCACATCATTCTGCTGGAGTATATATGATTTTGAAAAAGAAAGACAATATTTCTAATTCAGGATATTTTACAACATTAGAATTATTTAAATGTGTTAAATGCGCTGGTAAAGAAATCATTAGAGATAAAGCAGGTAATGAATATAATTCTATGGAAGAGTATGATAATACTATGGCTGCTAATACTGCTGAAGCTGAAGAATATGAACGTTCTAGACAAGTAATAAGTGGTATTCAAGATTCATCTCCAGTTATTACATCTGAATCTATTAAAAATAAATTAACTATTTTAACTAGTTTACAAAAAAATACATGGTATAATTATTTATCAGTTGAAGAACGAGATTATGTTTATGATTTACAATCTCAAGAAAGATTTGATTTATTATTTAATTCAGGAATAGATCCAGGTAATGTACCACCAAAAACAGTAGTAAATCCTCAACAATCAAATCCAACACCTCAACCTGGACCCGCACCTAGTCCAACTCCATCTCCAACACCGAGGTGATATTATGAGTTTATATAATAACGATTTAGGAAATCCAGGAATTGTAAGAGCTATAATTGTAGAAATAGTAAATACTAAAGTAAGAGTGTATATACCATCTATTAATAATTCTTTAACAAAAGAAACTTATATGAAAATAGAAAATAGAAAATCTTTACCTTTAGCAAGTATATGTATAAGTAATCCAAATGCTAATGTAATGCTACATGAAGGTCAATTTGTTTGGTGTTTATTTGAAGGCGGAGATCATAGATATCCTGTAGTTATTGGTTTATATGGAATAAGTACAGCTAATTCATCAGATGGTGATTCTTCAAATACTATTGGTCCTTTAAATGTTGAAGGCGGAGAACCAACAATTATTTCTAATTCTGGTGGATTTATATTATATAATGGACTTATTAGATGTATGAATGGTAAAGATGCTGGTTATGAAGCTGATGAAGGTTTAGATATTGCAGCACCAATTGGAACAGAAATTTATTCTCCATGTAATGGTATTATAAGATATAGTGAATATGGTCATACTCCGTGGGGTATTTCAAAATTTGGAGCAGATAGAAAAGATACTCCTTATTCTATAGGTATTAATATGAGTACATCTGTTAATTATGCTGGAAAAAATATTAGTTATATATTTTTAACACATTTATCAAAACTAAAATATAATGTTCCTGATGGCTCTGGTGGAAGAACAGTAAAACAAGGAGAATTAATTGGTTGGAGTGGTACAGCAAATAGTTCTCCTCATTTACATATTGGTTTAAGTCCAAGTTCCTGGAGTCCTCTTAGAAATAATCAAGTTAGATCATTCTTTAATTCTAAATATGGACAAACTTGGGAAGTAGGAAAGTGAGGTAATAATATGGCTTTATATAATAATGATTTAGCATCAGCTGGAATATTTAGAGCTAAATTATTACAAGATACTGAATTAAATACATGGAGAGTATATGTTCCTTCATTAAATAATAGTCTTACACCAGATACTTATAAGAATAATTTAAAAACGTTACCTGTAGCTAGATTTTCTATATTATCAGAAGTTTTATATTATAATGATATGTCTTGTTGGGTTGTATTTGAAGGTGGAGATCAACGCTATCCAGTAGTTATTGGATTTTTTGGAGTAATTAGTGAAGGCGGGTATGTTGATTCTGTAGGAGATTCAAATTTTTCTAATGTTTCTATTAATGGTCATGAATTTAATATACCAGAAACTATTACTAGTTCTGGAAGTTCTCCAAATACATTATATCCACAAACTAAATGGTATACTTGGGAAGGTTTAACAAAATATCCTATGAAAAATTCTGATGGTAGTTATAACGTAGCTGTTGGACCAAGAATATTAGATCCAAATTATCCAGATAGTGGAAAAATTTGGGCTTCTGAAGTAGATATGTCTCTTAAAATAAAATGTATTTTAAAAAATAAAAAAGATGATTCTGAAAAAATAATTATTTGTGTTGCAAAAGATTTAAAAGCTCATACATATAATAGATATCCAGAAGATGGGAGTATAGTAAAATATAACATAAGTAGTGGATTAATTCAAACAGGAATTGCTTATCCAAATTCAGCTAATGCTCAAGGTAAAATTAAAGGAGATTCGGCATATATGCCAAAACATGCAGATTCATCTATTATAGAATTTTGTGGATCTAAAGTTGATTTTAATCCTGGAGATTATAAATTAGTAAAAGTTATTGTAGGTGAAGTAAATACATCTAATATTTCTGGTAAATTATCAATTAGTTCTAAAGGATATGCTTGGCCAGTAGAAGTAGGAAAAGTAAATTGGAATCATCTTACAGCTGGATATTTATATTATCCTTCAGGCGGAGAACATAAAGGTATAGATATTGGTGTTGGAACTGGAACTCCAATTTTAGCAATGGCTGATGGTATTGCAACTTCATCATATCAAGCTAATGGCGCTGGATATTATGTTAGTATAAATCATGGAAATGGTTTATCTTCTTTATATATGCATTTTAAAGAAAAATCTAATATTAGTGGAAATGTTGTTAAAGGACAACAAATAGGATTGTCTGGAAATACTGGTCATAGTACAGGACCACATTTGCATTTTGAAGTAAGATTAAATGGTACGCATACAAATCCATTTAAATATGTAGCAAGACCTAGTCAAGATAAACAGAATAATAATGGTAATGGTCTTGGTAAAGGAATAGGTGAATAAAATGAATACTATATCATTTCCAAAAATGTTTAATATAAACACATTTAATATTGGCGTAAAAACAAGTAATAGTATTAGATCTATTAATGAATCTTTAAAATCTTTATTACTAACAAGACCTGGAGAATTATTAGGAGATCCTCAATATGGATGTAGACTTCATGAGATGTTATTTGATGTAAAATCAAATGTTAATATATATTTAGTAAAAAAATGTATTTGTGATGCAATATTTACTTATTTGCCTATTATTCAAGTTAGTGATACTACTATAAAAATTTATAATAATCCAAATGATGGTTCTTATAAAATTACAATACAATATATTATACAAAAATATGAAACTATAGAAACTTTTGAATTAGTTCTTTTTAAAAAAATTTAAAGAAAAACAATATATAATTAAAATAAAAATATAAGAATAAGTAGGAGAAAGGAGTGGATTTATTAAGTGAACTATCAAAATAATGAGATGTTAACCGCTCCAAATTTATCATATACTTCAAGAGACTTTTCAAGTATTTTTGACGAGTTAATAAATTCAATTCCTTATTTAACAAATGAATGGGAACCTAAGGATGAAAATGATCCTGGCGTAGTTCTATTAAAAATGTTAAGTATGCTTGGAGATAATTTAAGTTATAATTTAGATAAAGCTGCTCTTGAAGCTTTTCCTAGAACTGTATTACAAAGAGCTAATGCTCAACAAATATATAGATTATTAGCTTATAAAATGCATTGGTGGAGAAGCGCTCAAACTGAAGTTAAAGTAATAAATAGCAATCCTTTTGGGTTTGTTATTGATAGATATAATACTTGGGGAACGAAAAATGGAATTACATATACAAATATTAATCCATGTAATATTGTTTCTAATTCTATGGAATCTAGTGGAAGTAGCTCAGCAATAAATAAATATGAATTAATACAAGGAATTCCAGTAACACCTGGATTAAGAGGTAGTATTAAACCAGAAGATTATAATGCTGAATGGCATGAAAGTTATGATTATAATGTTATGGCTTCAGATGTTCTTAATGATAAATTATATTTAAAGTATACAAATATTGATGAGTCAAGTATTACATTAATAGATAATGATGAAAAAGCATTTGCTTTAAATGAATGGAAACAAGTAAAAAATATAAATACTACTGAAAACTTAGATAAAGTATTTGAATTTGATGTTGATGAAGAAGGACAATGTTATATTCAGTTACCTTCCTATTGGAAGACAAAATATGTAATTACTAAATTTAAAATCTTTTTTGTATTATCAGATGGTCAAAATGGAGAAATAGAAGAAAATACATTAATAAATATTAATTCTCAGAAAGTATGGAGTCCTGAAAACAATGTTAATATAAATACAGCATTAAATCAAGTTACATTATATAATACTCCATCAACATATGGATTTGCTCCACAGACATGCACTGAAGCAAGAATAGATGCTGAAAAATATATAAATACAATTGATACTTTAGTTACTTTAAAAGATTTTGAAAAAGCAACTATGAGAATAGATGATATTGCTAATGTAATAGCAACAGATATTCAATCAGATCCTTATGGTGAAGAAATGTCTAATTATCAAATTAATTTATGGATAGTTAGAAAATCTAACTTTAATAATTTAGGATCTTCATATATTTATGCTCAGCAAAATGATCCAATTGTTGATGATTTATTTAAAGAAGACATAGTTGGTGAATTATCATCTTATAAATTAATGCCATATAGTTTAAAAGTAAATTTAGAAAATCAAATTAATTGGATTGATTGGAGTATAAGAGGTCAAGTTTTTTTACGTAAACCAATTTCTATTGATAAGAATTATGATTTAATGGTAAGAATTAATGATAATTTAAAAAATAGATTTAATTGTGAGACATTAGATTTTAATGAACCAATTAATTATATGGATGTTATTGAAACTGTCATGAAGACTGATAAAAACATTTATCATGTTGATTTAGAGACAGCCAATATTGAATATAGTAAGGTTAGAAGAAGTAAGCGTGGTAAGCCTACTGGCGTTAAAATAAAAAATAAGTATATGATATATAATGGAAGTCATGAATACACCGGATATTATATGACTTCATTAGGTTGTACAGATATTGAAATAAATCATTTAAATCAATTTACAGATGAATATAACAATATTTATAATGGTACATCTGAAGAACCTGGATATTTACAAGGTAATGATTCTGATGATATTTTACAAACAACTACTGTATTAACGCCAGGAACTGTTAATCCTGGAGGTAGTGGTTTTGGAAAAAATATGGGAAATAAAATTGTTAGAGAAGATGGTAGTGGAATAGTTATTGGTTTAAATTTAGGAGATCCTCATAATCCTTATGAATATGAAATTTATAATAAACGAATTTGGGATTGGACAGGTGTAGTTCCTCATGATACAGGATATGTAATCAATACTTCAGTACAACCATATAAGATTCAAAAAGAAGTAGATAATGCTGGAACAATTACTTTAGAAGATACAGAATATACTTTGGAATTTGATTCGAGAATGTACTTACCTGATGGATCTGATAGTAATAGATATTTAAAAGATAGTATTCCTTGTGTATTAGATTCAGAAGGTAAGCCAATTATAATTCCTGGAGTAACAGATATAATTATACCTCAATTATTAGATAATTATATTTCTCCTTGTATATGTACTTGTGATGGAACTTGTACATGTGATGTAGCTGTAACAAATATTGTTAATGCAGTTCCACGTGAAGTTTGGTATATATATGAAAGAGTTTATGAAACTTGGACAGATCAACTTATAGATAAATTAACAGGTTTAATGTTCTTTAAAAGAGGAGATAGTTGGTATCCTTGTAATAGAATGTATGATCCAACTACTGGGGATATTTTAGATAATTTTGGAGATATTGAATATGCTGAAGGTATGAGTATTCAAAGAGATCCTGCTTGTTTGGAAGATGTTACTGGAGAATATATTCAAACTTATGATATAATAGATCCAGTTACTAAAAAAGAATTAATAGAATTTGAATTTTTCTTAGGACAAGATATTAATAAACTTCCATTAAATGATTCAAAAGGAGCTGTAATAGAAGCTTATCCAATAAAACCTTATTCAGTTTATATTTATATTAATGGCGATGAAGAAATATTATCAGATACAGGATCTGGTAGAATCCAAGGAACTCCAGGAGTATTAAATGGTTTTGGTAATATTGATTATTCAACAGGTTGGGTTAAATTTAAACTTAATGAGATTCCTAAAGCTCCACTTAAAATCATGTATAGAGTAAATAAATTAACATATGCTAATTATATTACCTTTGATACAAATACATTCTTTGTAAGACCTGAATATGTTAAAACAGAGTATAGGAGATAATTATTATGGCTATTAAAAACTGTAAAGATATTAAATATGACATGCAAGCTAAAGCTGCTTATTTTGATGGAACTGCTCAATCAATTAAAGAATTGCAAACTTTAGTAGGAAGTGAAGCACAATTAAATTTAAATACACTTCATACTAAAATTGGTTGGTGGGCAGTTCGTTATCAAGATGGTGGAATTGTTTGGAAAAGATCTTCGTGTTTTAGTACAAATTATAAAGTAGAGGAGTGAATTAAATAATGAATTTATTTGAAAATTTACAAAATATAAATGAAGATAAAGAAAATTTTAATAAATCAAAACATAATAAAAATATACAGTTAGAAGGTTTAAATGATTATACTCAAGAAGAAATAAAAGCAGGTCAACAAATAAGTGGTTATAAAGAAAATGAATTTGATTCTTTATCACAAGAAGATATGATTTATTGGATAGAAAAAGCTAAAGATAATATAAAAACAGAAGATCATTTAAATACATCTTCAGGAGAACAGTATTTTAAAATAGAACAAGATTCAAATTATTCACAAGAAATGAATGATGCTTGTGCTGTATATAAATATTATGTATTTAATCCTAATGGAGATGGTGATGGTTATGTTGAAGTGAGTGAGTTTGATAATCAAGATCCAAGATATGCAGATGGTAGTGATGAACAATTTATGTATCAGATTGAAGAGATTGTTGATGCTGATTGGATAAATGATGGTGAATTGAAATCATGTTTTGATGATGTAGGTACTGGTGTTATAGATGGAGAATTTACTAAATTAGCATTAGAATCAATGATTAATAGCGCATTTAAGAAATATGTAAATGAATGTTTGAATAATGTAGAAGAATCTACAGAAGTAGCAATTGAAGTAGTCACTCCTAAAACAGAAAGATATAATATGAAAAGTGATTTGTGGATTGCTTTTGAAAAAGAAAATTGTACTTCAGTTTCATTAGAAGATTTATTTAATATTTTTAGTATTAGTGAGTTAAATGAAATTTATGATGAATTATTTGATTATGACGAAGATGAAGAGGATTTAGATGAATCCATAGAATTAATTGAAGGTATGAAGGATTGGTCTGAAGAAGAGATTGTAAAATATGTTGCTGATAATTTTGAAAAGATAACTAAAATTAAAATGAGTACTATTTTCCATCCACAATCGGAAGATCCAAATACTGAAGTACCAATGTTTAATCAAGAAGTAATAGATAACTCATGGCCATTAATTCAGAGCTTTTTAGATAAGAAAAATATTTCTTATAGTGATGATTTTATTTATAAACTTGATGATGAGTTATCAAAGTATTGTACTAATTGTGAAGCTACATCGGGAATTGGTAGTGCTGGGAATTATAAAACATCAGCAATTGATATTATTCCAATTGAGCAAAAGAAAAGAAAACAAGAAGACATAAAACCTAAAAATGAAACTTGGCCTGAAGAAAATGATATAGATGATGATATTTATAGATATAGTGTTGAAAATGAATTAGATACTGAAGATGATTATAATTCTGCTTTAATGAGTTTAAGACAACGTTATGGATCAAAAGAATTAGCTTATGCTGAAGGTATTGAAAAATTAAAAGAAAATATTGATATTGATTTTTCTACACTATATAATTTAGAACCTTTATATTTCAAAAATGATAAAGGTGGAAAATTTAAAGTTATTATAGATCAATTTCCAATGAAACCTGAAGATTATGATGAAGGTTATAAACCTGAATATGGTGGTTCTGAAGAAGAATTATCAGCTGCTCAATTAGCTTATGATAATGGTGAAGTATTTGATATAGTAGAAATAGATTCTGGTGATGTTGTTGGTATAGCTTATGGTGAAGATGATTTAATCAGAGGAATGACAGCTATGAATTTAGTTCCTGCAAAAACAAGAACTGAAGTTATCTTTGAAGGATCTAATGAAAGTAAAGAAAAATATATAAGTCAAATTGATGGAATGAAGTCAAAAGTTGATTTAGTAAATTTACTTCATAAGATACGAGATAATAAAGGTTTAAACAAAACAGATAAAGATGAATTAGAAAAGAAAATCCAAAAGAAAGTAAAAACTACTGCAAGTACTGAAGGTGAAACAGAATCTATAGTTCGTATGACAGAAGATGTAGATGTTGGTGGATATAATTTTTCAAGTGAAGATATTCAATCATATGTAGATTTTACAAAAGAAAATCCTGATGATTGGATGGACGATAAATTTGCAAGACCTTGTGAATATAATGGTAAAACATATTATATCATTTATGAATTAGATGAAGCTGATGTTACTAATACAATTGGTTTAAAAGATAAAGAATCTATTGTTTGTTTAGTAGCTGATGATGAATATAGTACGTATTTAGCATACTTTAGTTGGTCTCCTTTTGATAAAGGTGATGGAGAATCTGGTCCAATAATTGACACAGATCTAAATGATAATCCTGATAAAGTTGAACCTATTGGCAACTAATATAACACTTAATGTAATATTGGGGGATAGTTTATAAAAGAACTATCCTTTAATTTTATTTATAATTAAAATAAAAATATAGGAATTTATCTATAAAGTAGGTGAAATATACATGGAATATGGCAAATGGGAATTAAGAACAGATTCTCGTTATTGGTTTTCTAAAGATGCTTGGATATATCCTTCTGCAAATGCTGTTGATTCTGGTAAATTACATGCAGAAAGTAATGTTAGAAATATCTATCGTGATTTATCAACAAAGAATTTTGCTTTAAGATATAATTATTTTAAATTAACTGTTAATCCTGGTAGAACTGCAGTTATAGTTAATCCTGGGGAAGGTATTGTTCAGGGTTATCATTTTTATGCAAAAAATACTATTGAAGTTCCACTTCCTGTTACAAATAATTATCAACAATGGACTCTTGGTATTTCATTAAGTTATGATGCAGCAAACCAAGTAACAGGTGATGTTTTAAATCGAGATTTACCAGTTGGAGAATCTGAAATATTATCAGGTGTATATATTAAATGGTTTGATGCATGCCAATTAGAATGCTGGTATGATAATATTTTAGTACTTGGTAGAGCATGGGCTAAAGATGGAATTATAGTTCCAGATGGAACAATTATTGATGGTAGGGAAATATATCATGGATTTGAACCAGATCCTTTTAAAGATCATAGATATGAAGCTAATCTTATGGAATTACAAATACATGGTCATAAGACTACAATATATGATACTTTAAGAGATAATTTAACGCAAATTCATACAGCAACATATACTTATGATTCTCAACATTTTCCTATAGAATTAGATAGAATGTTAAGAACTAAACCACCTACTATGTTAACAGATCTTCAAGATTATGTTAATCATATCCCAGATTGGTATACTTCAAAATATGGAGATTATATGTCTGGTGCATTGAGATTTAATAATTTATCTATTGATGCAAAACGAGAATTTTTAGGTTTGTCAATCATTAAAGATGATATTGATAATACTTATGCAGATAGTGTATTAATTTCTCCAAGAACTTATGGTGATTTAGTAAGATTAGTATCTGATAGCGTTGAAGGTAATAATGATCCATTACAACCAACAAATAAAGGTTATGATTATAATGTAGGTGGTACTGTATTATCTATTGTACCTGGAACATATCCTGGAACTACAGATGATAATAATGGTTATATAGGAATAAGTTCAGGTTTACTTGCTCAGAAATTTGGAGAATCTGGATTAAGAATACATTCTCATGATGGTAATAATTCAAATAGATATGGAACTACACGTTTAGTTCATTATAATATGAACGATGATGGACAACATTATTTTAAAGATAATGTTCAAAATCATAGTGAAAATAGTTCTAAATTTATATTAGAAAATATTGATTTAGAGGGTAGAATAGCTTCAGTAAATGTTAAAAATGGTGAGATATTCATAGATTCATTTGTTCAACCTAAGTCTACAAATTATTCTGAAACAATTAAAGGTATATTAACAGGAACTCAATTTAATGGAAATTATAGAGGATCTGGTATTCAATTATATACTGGTGGTCCTGGAACTACTGCAATTTCAAATATTGATTTTAGATTAGACGAATATAAAATATCTATTGCAGAACATGCTTATTTAAATCATAGGTTAGCAAGTCGTGGTACTAATCATAGTGGAGCTACAACTGATAATTTACATTTTGAATTAGGTTTAGGAATTTCATATGATACTGGTATTAGTTATGATTCTGTTTCTACAACATATAATGAAATTCAAAAATATAATATTTCTGCTAATGATAAAATTCCTGGAACAGGTCCATATAATAGAGATATGTATATGGCTTTAGATAATATAAGAATTAGATCAAATACAGTTACTGGAGCAACAGTAAAACAAAACACTATTGAAGTATTAAATAATAATAATTGTCAATTACCATATATTAGAATTAAACCAAGAGTATATTCTGAACAATATTTAGCTGAACAATTAATTCAAGTTGGTACTGCTAAATATGATAATTATTTTGGTAACGATGCACAAAAGAATACTTTAAATAGAATTGTAATGAAACGTGTTGGAGTAAATGCTGGAGATAATACAGGAAATACAGCATTCACATATATAGAACAAGATTATAAACATGCTGATGGAACTACTTCTGGTCAATCAAAAGTATTTACAAAAATAAGACCTCCTAAGTCAAATTCAAATATACAAGCAATTACTGGTGCTACTATTGAATATGATGAAATAGCTGGTATGTATTCAGCAGGTAATATCGGAGTATCTACAGCAATATTAAATACTGCAAGAAATGCAGATCTTACAGCAGAAAATACTACTGATAAAAATAATCCTTATTTAGATACGGCTGAATGGATGAGAATGACTAGATTTAGATACGATAATGACAAAGATCAAGTTAATGGTGGAACTTATACTGGAACACATCAATCTGGTAAAGGAAGAATTTGGGGAGATACTTATAATTTAGAATTTAATACTCAAGTAGCAAATAGAAGAGCTAATCAGATTATTTGGAGATATAAAGGTTCACTTGGAGCACAAAATGAAACAAGTTTAAATAATACACCTCCAGTTGTTTTATCATATATTCATGATAATACTAATGAAACTCAAGGAACGCCAACAAAGTATACTAATGTTACTACAAAAGGAGAATTTGAAGAATATATTGATCATAATGGAGTTACTCATTATAATCCAACTTGTAAAATTAGAGACTTCTTATTGTTAGAAAATGCCGGATTAAATATATCGGGTGACATTAATAATCCATCAGTTCCTGGAGATACTCTCAATACAAATAATCATTTAGGTGTAACAATAGTTAATGGCCGAGTATATAATTCTGTATATAATGATTTGGCAGAAACTTATGAAAAAGATGATATGAATGAATATGCTCATCCTGGAGATATTATTGAATTAAATCCAGAAACAGGAAAATATAGAGTATGTAAAAATGAAAGTAGTAAATTTGTAGTTGGTGTTCAATCTAATACGTATGGTTATCTTTTAGGTGGAAATAGAATTAATAATACACAAGATATATTAGATAATGAAAATGAATTTTTTACAGTTGCTATTAGTGGTAAGGTTTGGATTAATGTTGATGATGATACAATTGAACCTGGAGATATTTTAACAAGTAAAGGAAATACAGCAATGAGAGCTATATATCCAAATATTGGAACTATAATTGGTAAAGCATTATCTGTTCCAAAATATTATAAAAAATTTGATTGTAATAAAGTATTAATGCAAGTTATGTTAGGATAATTTTATAACACTTATATTTAAGTTCCTTCTATTTATATAATGGAAGGAACTTTTATTATTACAATTATATTACAAATGAAGAAAAACTATTTACATTTATAAGATTATAAGTTATAATCATAACATAATCAAAAATCAAACATTTAAAGGAGATTATATTATGTATGAAAGAAAAGAAACTCAAATTGTTGTGGAGCATTTCAATGTAGTAAAATTGTTTCAGTTTATCTTTTGGAGTATTGTTGGTTTATTATATTTACCTATTGGCTTTTGTGTTTTGTTAGTAACTCATTTGTTTAATTTTGTATGGAGTTTAATTAAATGGATTTTTGGACAGAATGTAAATCCAATTAATTTGAATTTTAGTTTTACTTGGAAAAGTCAAAAGTCTATTACAAGAACTTATAGAAGTTGGTAAATATATTTATAAAGGAGATAAGAAAATGATTTTATATACAGAAAAGAATGAAAAGATACATTGCTTTAAATCAAAACAGCCTAAGTATGGAAAATCATATTGGGATTCGTTCATAGTAACTATAGATGAGATTGAAGTAAAATTTAGTTTCAATATGAAAAACAATCGAGCATATTTTCATTTTTATTATAATAGTCAATGGTATAAAACTCCAATGATTAATGATGATTTGGACTTATGGTATAAATTTGATAATGAAAGAAAATCTCTATTAAAAACCTCAAATATAAAATAATATTTTAAAAGTTTAGTGATTATTACTTTATATGGTGGTTAGTACTCGCACTATTAATTACTTTGTTTAATCTAATATATGATTAATAGTAGATATTAATTACTATATAAAAAGGATATGAACTAAATGGTGCGAGGTTTAGGTCATATCCTTTAATTTTTACAATTTTATTACAAATGAAAGAAAACTATTTACATTTATAAGAACTTGTGATATAATTATAACATAATGAATTTGATGGTAGGTGAAAGAATTGATATACATAACAGGAGATACTCATGGACAGTTTGAACATGTAATAAAATTTTGTAATAGATTTGAATTAACTGAAGAAGATATAGTAATTATTGTTGGAGATGTTGGTTTAAATTATTTTCTTAATTCAAAAGATAAAAAAGCTAAGGAACTTCTTAGTAAACAAAAACCAATATTTATGTGTGTACATGGTAATCATGAAGAAAGACCTGAATATATTAATACATATAGACAAATTATAAATAAATATGGAACTTTTTATTTAGAAGAAGAATATCCTAATATTTTATTTATGATTGATGGTAACATATATAATATATTAGAAAAATCATTTTTATGTATGGGTGGAGCATATAGCGTTGATAAATATTATAGATTAGAAAATAGATGGCAGTGGTTTAATTCAGAACAAATGCCAGAACATATAAAAGAATATATTCGTAATAATTATTATGGAAAATCAATTGATGTAATATTAAGTCATACATGTCCTTATAAATATATTCCACGAGAAATGTTTTTAAAAGGACTTGACCAATCTACTATAGATAATTCAATGGAAAATTTTTTAGATGATTGTGAAGATAATATTCAATATGAAAAATGGATTTGTGGACATTGGCATTGTAATAAAACTATTGATAAGTTAACATTTTTATTTGATGAATTTATTAATATTTAGAAAGGATAGAAAAATGTTTAAGGAAATTTGGAAAAAACTATTTACAAATTCTTCTTAAATAGATAAAATGGAATGGAATATTGTTTTTAACAAATTTTAACAATTTTTCTATTTACATTTGAAGGAGATTGTGATATAATTATAAAAACTATAATTTAATAAAGGAGATTTTTAAGCCATGAGTGTTACACCAACCAACGTAAACACTAAAAAGAAAAGAGAAAAGCCATTTACCATTGAACAGTATAACAATATGATTTTAGCTCCATTTAATGGAGAATATAACATGATTGCACATACTGAAATGTCTGAAAGAATACATAATATAGCGAAAGCTAAATGGCGAACTAATCAAACAGTAGATATTGAAGATTTGGAACAATGGGGTTGGGTTAAAGTTTTTAAAGTTATTGATGACTACAAGAAAAGAAATGTAGAAATTAATTTAAGTTATTTAACTAAAGCAGTATCTAATGAGCTTTTAGCAAGATGTATGAGTAATAGTAAATATTTTGATAATGTAGATGCAACGTTATCAAAACTTTTTAATCAAACACCAAGTGAAGCAGCTGGGACTGGTACATATGCTACTGCAAAACAAGAAATTGAATATGATGTAGCTTGTCAGACTACTTGGGAAAGTGACCAAATAGATTTAGTAATATCTTTAGAAAATATTATTGATGCTATGTATAATATGGAAGAAGAAGATATTGTGAGTAATCATGCAAGAGATTGGATTTTAATTTCTTACATAAAACAATATGATGGACGTTCTGCAAAAATTATTAATTATTATCAATCATTTTATGCAGCTCTTCCTACAGAACGTCAGGCTTTATTAGATAATATGGATAAAGATAAGTTTACTAATAATGCTGCTTATAAAGTTTTAGGATTAAGAGCAACAGATAATATTAGTACAAAAGTTCGTGCACGAGTAAAAGTAGCGTTACAAACATTATGGTTTACATATTAAATAAGGAGATGAAAATATGGCTGAGAGAATGTTAGCGCATATTGAAGAAATTGTTGATATTCAGCCGATAGAAAATGCAGATGCTATTGAAGTAGTAACAGTATTAGGTTGGCATTGCGTTGTAGCCAAAAAAGATAATTTTAAAATTGGTGATAAGGTTGTATATGTCGAAATTGATTCAAGAGTTCCTGATAGACCAGAATTTGAGTTTCTTAGGGATAGAAATTTTAAAGTAAAAACTATTAAATTAAGGGGACAAATTTCTCAAGGATTAGTAGTACCTATGTCTATTTTTGGAAGTAGAACTAAAAATTTTAGATATGCTGTTAGTACTGATGTTACTGAAGTTCTTGGTATTACAAAGATTTTATCTAAGAGTGAAGAAGAAGATAAAGTAATTTATAAGTCTCCAAAAAATAAATTTTATAAATATATGATGAGATATGCTTGGTTTAGAATACTTTGGAAAAAGTTAAATAAACCTGAAGCTAAAGGTTTTCCATCATGGATTGTGAAAACAGATGAAGAACGTATTCAGAATATACCAAAAGTATTAATAAATTATGCAGATGATACTTTTACAGTAACTGAAAAACTTGATGGACAATCTTGTACATTATTTATTAAAGATAAACTTTTTGGAGTATGTTCACGAAATCAGTTACTTCCAAAATCAAATAATTCTTCTTGGTGGACTATTGCAAATCAAATTGATTATATAACAAGATTAACAAATATTAAAAATAAGCTTAATGCTAATCGTGTAGTTATTCAAGGAGAAATTATTGGAAATGGTATTCAAGGTAATAAATATAAGATAGATGGTTATGAGTTAAGAGTTTTTAATCTTATTGTAGATGGTAAGAAGTTTATGCGTGATGAGATGTTGAATATTATTCATGATGAAGGATTAGAACTAGTTCCATTAATTGATGATAATTTTAAACTATTAAATACTGTTGATGAAATGGTTGAATATTCAAAAGGAAATTCTACATTACTTCCTATTAAAAGAGAAGGTTGTGTAATCAGATCTAATGAACATGATATATCTTTTAAAGTTATAAATCCAGATTTTTTATTAAAGTATGATAACTAATCATAAATGAAAAGATTATATTATAATAGAAAAGAAATTAAAATAAAGTAAAGGAGAATAAAAAATGTCATACCCTTATGTTCAAGTAAACGTACCTGATAGGATTAAATTTACAGAAGAATATTTTGTTAATCCTATAAAACGAGTAGTGGTTTGTAAGCTTTTAGTTGATAATGGATGTACTTGTTTTTCTGATGTAATAGAATATATTGGAAAAGCTAAATGTGCTCCTGATGATGAGTTTAATGATCTTATTGGCAAAAGATTAGCAAGTCGCCGTGCTCGTGCTAAATTTTACAATGATATATCTAAATCCTTCACAGCTGTAGCAGATTATTTAGCAGATGAAGTGATTCGATGGAACCAGAAAGCTGATAAGAATTTTGATGTTTTAAAAGATATTGAAGATTCTTTAGAAGCTAATTAAATAAAATTGTAAAGATTTAGATAATAAATGTAGACTCTATTGATTATTATAATTATAGGAGTCTACATTTTATTTATTTAAAGAAACTTTTATATTATTACAATTTTATTACATTTAAAAGAAAACTATTTACAAATGAAAGAAACTATGATATAATTAAAATATAAAGGATATAAAGGAGATTAAAATTATGAGTATTAAAAAGTATATTGGAGAAGGTCTTAAAGATTCTGGACCAAATTTAAATGTTCTTAATGTGTTGAGAACATTGGTGGAAGATATAGATTGCATTTGTTATATTCCACAAGATTATGCTGCTGAAAGAAAAGTAGTAACAAATTCACGTATTCATTTTAATCCTGTTGAAGCTGGTAAATCAATAGTAATAACTGGTGTTCAATCAAATCAAGAACGATTTAATTTTTCATTAACTGGTGAAGTTGATGTTCATGTTGAATATGAAGCTGCTGATGGAACTGTAACACTTAAACCAAAAAAAGTATTTAGAACATATACAATTATTCGTGATGGTAAATTAGTATTTAACTATATTGTAGCAAAATTATCTTATGAGACATTTAATGATTTACGTTCAGCTGGTATTCTATATTATAATGGAGTTAAAGTTGGAGATAATCATAGTTACGTAGATGGTTTTCTTTATAAAATAATGTTGAATACTATTCCAGTTATTTCAATTAATTGGGCTCAACCAATGCAGATTGGTCTTTATGAAAATTTGATATTGGAAAATACATTAGCAAATACACTAACAGAATTAAATAAAATTATTAAACAGCAAAAGGCTGATGGTGAAATTTTGAATAGTGATGAAGATTCGATTTATTTTGATGAAGGATATAGTGGAGAAGAAAAAGTAAGTTCAGGATTAACGATTGAATGTGTTCAGTATTCTATTAAAGATGATAAAGCTGTTGATATTGCAAGAATAAATCAAGCTCAACCAAATTTAGTTCTTTCAACTCAAATAAAGAAAGTTATTAATAAAGAACTTAAAGCTATAAGATTTATTAATCGTTGTGTTACTTGGGCAATCGAACAAACTAAATATCGTGGAAATTTTGATTGGTCAGATTTGGAACTAGTTCCAAGATCTAAAGAAAAATATCGTCAAACTTGTACAGTTAAAGATAATGGAAATGTTTATGAATTACAAAGAACAGAATATAAGATGGTGATTTAATGCAACATACTAAAAAGAGCGCTAGTTTATTACAAGAAAAAGAAATAGCTAGCGCTCTTGGTGGACAAATACAAGCTGGCTCTGGTGGAACATCTCACGGCGGCGGAGATGTACATACAGATAATTGGTTTATTGAAGCAAAGACAGTACTTGAAAAGAAAAAAAGTTATAGTATAAAAACAGATGTTCTTAATAAAATGAAAGAACAAATGTTTGAACAAAAAAAAGAATATGCTGCATTAGCTTTTAGATTTGAACCAACTGGAAAAGATTGGTATGTTATTGATAAAGATACATTTATATATTTATTAAGTTTAGAAAATAAGGATAATTAATAATATGAATAATAATGATTTGAGTAAATTTATAAGTTTAATATTAAGACATAAACCTGAAACAATTGGTATTACTCTTAATGATAATGGTTGGGCAAATGTTGATGATTTAATAAATGGGATTAACAAATCTACTAATAAAAAGGTTAATTGTGTTACATTAGCTATTCTTGAAGATATTGTTAATTCAGATAATAAAAATAGATATAGTTTTAATAATGATAAAACTTTTATTAGAGCTAATCAAGGACACAGTATAAAAGTAAATGTTGATTTAAAAGAGGTTACTCCTCCAAAAATATTATATCATGGAACTGCTGAAAAATATATAAATTCTATAAGAGCTAATGGATTAAAAGCAATGAATAGATTATATGTTCATTTGTCAGATAATAAACAAACTGCAATAACTGTTGGTAGTAGACATGGAATACCAATTATTTTAGAAATAGATAGCACTAAAATGTTTGAAGATGGATATAAATTTTATATATCTGAAAATAATGTTTGGCTTACTAATAATGTACCACAAAATTATATTATCAGGGAGATTAAATAATGAGAGTAGCATTAACAACTGGAAGATATCAATTAGCTCATAAAGGTCATATTCAATATTTAGTTAGTTTAACTTATGAATTTAGTTATGTTGTAATAGGTATAGGTTCTTGTTTTGAATTTAATACTGAAAGAAATCCAATATTAGCATTAGATAGAGAAAAAATGTTAAGAAAAGCTTTACATTTTGAAGGTGCAGATTTATCTAAAGTTATTTTTGTAAACATACAAGATTATAATGATTTTGATAGTTGGATTAAAGATATAATCCAAATTAGAGATAAATATAATGTTACTCATTTTGTAACTGGTAATAAAGAAGATATTTTGGAACCTACACAAAAACTTGGACTTGATTTAGGTATGGAATTAATAAATCCTGAAACAAGATCAAGTACAGATATTCATGCTTCAAGAATTAGAGAATTGATTAAAGAAAATAAAATATTTGAAGCATTGGATATGGTGCATCCTACAGTAGTTAATTCTATTGCAGAAACAGGAATGATGGATAATATATTACAGTTATATACTAGTGATATAGAAATGGGATTTGTTCCTGGAAGACAATGTGTTGATTGTATATTATTTGTTGAAGATGAAATTACTGGAGAACCTTTTATTATTGCTGGTAATAGAGCAGAAGATAAAGAAAATTTTCCAGGCTGTATTGCTATTCCCGGTGGTGGTATAGAAAAATTTGATACAGCTGTTGGTACTGTTATTAAAGAATTTGAAGAAGAAACTGGTTTAGCATTAAAAACTGTAAATCTTATGAGTGAACCTGCTTTATTTACTTTAGATAAACATAATATAAAAGGATTATTAAAACTTTATTTTATAAACGTATTTGGTTCTTATGATGAAAGTTTAGCTGGTAATCAAGGTGGTTCTTCACAAGTATTTGGTGCATATATTAAATGTAATGTTAATGAATTAAGTAAGCAATTAAAATCTGAAAGTGATTTAAAAAATGTAAGATTAATTTCTTTAGCTGATGCTTTAAAAATGAAGTTTGCTTATCAACAAAGTGAAATGATAAGAGAAGCAATGTATAAAACTGGAGCATATAAAGCATTAGAAAAATTTGAAATTAATAAGAATAAAAACAAAACAATTATTATAAATATATTAGGTGGTCCTGGTCAAGGTAAATCAACTTTAGCTGCAAGAATTTTTGCTTTTCTTAAAATGCAAAACATAAATGCAGAATATGTTCAAGAATTTGCAAAAGAATTATATTATGATGGTACTTTAAAACAAGTAATAGAAGATAAAGATCAATTATATATTGGTGCTACACAAAATAGAAAATTTACAAGACTACCAAAATATAATGTAGATGTTATTATTACAGATGGATCTACTCTTACTAATATGTTTCATGCACAAGATGATAAAACAGTATTTGATGCAGAATATAAAGCATATAATGAATTTGATAATAGAAATCTATTTATAGTTTCAGATGGTTCTTTTAAATATCAAGAAGATGGTAGATTAGAATCTGAAATAGAAGCTAAAAATAATGGTTTTAAAATGCAAAATATGTTAGAAAGATTACAAATACCTTATACTTTTATGTATAATAAAGCTAATGAAAATGATTCTATAGATATTTCAAAAGAATTAAAAAAATGGTTATATGATATTATAAAAGAACTTAAATAATATTACATTGTTATTACAAATAAAAGAAATGTATTTACATTTATATAATTTTGTGATATAATTATATTATAAAATTATCAAAGGAGATATAATTAATGACTATATTTCAATTAGAACAAAAAATAATCAAAACTGCTCAAGCTTATTATGAAGGAAAACCATTAATAAGTGATAAAGAATTTGATGATTTAGTTGAATATTTACGTGGTGCAGATCCAACTAATGCTTTATTAACTACTGTAGGTTGGGGTTATGATCCACATAAAATGATTGGTGAAAAAGAAAGTCATATATATACAAAGATTATTGGTATTGACAAAAAACCAAGATCTATTGAAGAAATGCCAAAAGATTATGTAGACAATTTAATGATTGCCGCAAAATTAGATGGTCTTTCAATAGTTTGTTATTTTAATAAAGGAAAATTAATTAAAGCATTAACACGTGGTAATGGTGATGTTGGTATTAATCGAACAGATAAAATAAAAATTATTTTAGAAAAAGAAATTTATGAGAACGATGTTGCTTTTGATTTTACTGGTGCTATCCGTGGAGAAATTTGTATTTCAAATAGTAATTGGCAAAAAATGCAAGAAGAAGGTATTGCTGGTGAAAGTCAAAGAAATACTGCTGCAGGTATTATAAATCGTGATGAAATTAAAGATGATATTAAATATGTAGATATAGTTTTTTATAAAGTAGTTGGTTATCAAGATGTAGATACTCATTTCAATAATATATTAAAAGAAAGAATTGAAATGGATGATTGTTTTGATATTATGTTTTTAAATAAGTTTATTAAAAACAAATATTTAGCATCAACAAAATATATAGCTAAGAATGATAATATTAACTATGCTAAGATCACTCAAGATATGCTAGAAGCACTTTACAAAAAATTTAATATAGATTATCCTTGTGACGGTCATGTTATATCTAAGCCTACTAAAACACTTGAAAAAAATGGTAATAGTATAGGTATTGTTGCTCATGAGATTGCTTATAAATTTGATGGTGAAACAAAAAATGTAAAAGTACTTGATATTACTTGGGAACTTTCAAAAGGACAGTTAGCAAAACCTGTTGTAAATGTTGAACCTACTGAATTATCAGGTGCTACTATTAAAAATCTTTCAGGATATAATGCTCAGTGGATAAAAGATAATAATATTACTATAGGTTCTACAATTGAAATTATTCGTAGTGGTGAAGTTATTCCAAAGATTATGAAACTTATATCTCCATCAGATGTTAATGTGGATGATTATTTAAATTCTTTGGTTTGTCCAGCATGTAAACAAAATACATTAGAATGGTCTGGTGTAGAATTACATTGTACTAATAAAGATTGTGGTAATAAGGATTATCAAAGTTTAAGAGTTTGGGTAAATAATATTGCTCAAGTTGATGGAATAAGTGAAACATTAGTATTTAAGTTTTTTGAAGAATTAAATATTAATTCATTGGAAGATTTATATTCTAAATCATTTAATGAATTGGAATATAAAGATGTAGAAGAAACTTCTCACAAAGGTAGATTTAATAAGGTATTAGATAAGTTATTTAAACAACCAATAAACCTTAAAAATTTATTAATGGCTCTTAACATTAAAATGTTAGGAAACAGAAATGGTGAAAAGTTATCTTCTAATTTAGTTTTTGTAGGATCTTTAAAAGAAATGATACAAAATAATTTTGAAGATACTTCTTTATATCCAATAGCTCTTGTAAAAGATTTAGTTGGTAATGTATTTTCTGAAACATTATTTAATGACGTTAATATTGAAAATTGGAGAAAAGTAAGATTCGTAAAAGGACGAGAAATTATAAATAATATAAAAGATGATACTGAAGATTTGATTCCAGTAGTTATTACCGGTAGTCTTTCAGTACCAAGAAAACAATTTGAACAATATCTTAAAGATAATGGTTATGAAGTTAAAAGTGCAATCAATAAGGATGTTAAATATCTTATTACAGATGATCCTACTGGAAATTCTAGTAAGAATAAAAAAGCAAATGAATTAGGTATTGAAAAGATAACCGAACAAGATATTCGAGATATGATAGAAAGGAGCTAGACATATGCCATGTAATTGTCAAGGTATCAATATTGGAAGTAGTTCTTTAGTGATAAAAAAGCCTTCTAGTGATACTATATATGATAGTAAAGATAATTCAATTATATTATATAAAGTTTGTATTCCAATAAAGAAACGAAAAGAGCATGAAACGCATCTTATTGCTGCTGAGTCAAAAGAACAAGCTTTTGAAATATTTTATGATAATTATGAAATTAGTGAAGAAGATCGTGAAACTGTAAAAATGGAAAAGATTGGTAATTTAGATGGAGATGGTTTAAAAATAGGAATGGTTGTATAAATGAAGTAGTTAATGGATATAATTAAAATAAAAATATACTTCAATTGCAATTATATATTAATAAAAGAAAAGGAGAACAGAAAATGGATAATAAAGTAAATATTACAGATAGTGAATTTGTACAAGAAGCATTATATGATAAATTTAAAAAACTATTTGCTACTGATGCGGAAGCTACACTGTTAACACCTGGTAATGAATTATGGATTGGTGATATTGGTTGTTTAACATCTGAGATTAAAAATCAAGGGACTAAGTCCGGTGAGGTAATTAAGAATGTTAAAGTTAAATTTGTACCATCAAAGAAATTTCGTAAAAAAATAAATCAAGAAATTTTAGGTAAATAATATGCCTAAAAAAAAAGAAAAACCAATATATAACAAAGTTTTAGGAGTAGATATTGGCGGAGCCACTAGAATGGGTGTATGCTTATTTGATAATACATCAGATAACATACTTACATATAGTTCTATTTTAAGAGTTAAAGCTAAAACAAATTTAGAACATCGTTTAAATCTTATTAAAGAAATACAAAAAATTTATGAAGAGTTTGGTTTTGATATTCTAATTTTTGAGTCTATAAGATTATTTAGTTTTGGGCGAATACAACTTCCTACAATATTATCTCTTAATAAAGTACAAACAACAGTCATTAATGAATTTAGTGATAAATTTCCTATTTATCAAATTGATGTTAGAAGTTGGAAAGCATCGGTATTAGGAACTGCTAAAGCTCAAAAAGATGATACTGTTTTATTTGTGCAAAAACAATTTCCAGATGTAAACTTATTAGATGAAATAGTAAAACCAAAAAAGAAAGAAATTGTTTTTGATATAAATCATGATTTAGCAGATGCTGTATGTATAGCACAATTAGTAAAATATAATGGAAAATTAGAAGATAAAAATTTAATGAATTATAAATGAGGTTATTATGAGTTTATGGCTGAATAATATAGAATTAGGTACTATTCAAAAACAATGTGAACATCAAGATACATGTATAGAATTTTTAAGTCAAAAATGTAATGATTGTAAAAATAATATAAATTTATATGATAAAGATGGTAATTTAAAACATATTAAAAGTTCACATTATCAATCTATTTTTAGTTCTAAATAACATATAAGGAGATAAAATTATGGAATTATTTGATACATTACAAAAGTCAAAAGGAAAAGTATTTCTTGGAGGAACTTGTGTTAAGGATAAAGAAGGTAATACATATAGAGATTATCTTATACCACTATTAGATATAGATTACTTTAATCCTGTAGTTAAAAATTGGACAGCTGAATGTCAAGCTGAGGAAATTAAACAAAGAGAAGAATGTGATTATGTTTTATATGTAATTACTCCAGAAATGAAAGGTGTATACTCTATTGCTGAAGTTGTAGATGATAGTAATAAGAGACCTGAAAAAACTATATTTTGTTTTAATACATCTATACACAATAAAACTAATTTTGATGAAAAACAATCAAAGTCATTAGAACAAGTTGCAAAAATGGTACAAGAAAATGGCGCTAAGTTTTTTAGAACTTTACCTGAAATTGCAGAATATTTGAATGCGAGGATAGAAGAATGAGTGATGTTTTAGAAAATGTATTAATTGAAGTAAAGAAATTAGAACCAAAAGATGGAGAAGTATTTATAGTTCAATTACAAAGTTTAAAAATGACTTCTGAAGAAGAATTATTAAATACATTATTGTTATTAAGAAATAAATTATCAGAATCTTATCCTAATATAGACTTTTTATATTTACCTTATGATATGAAAGCTTATTTTAATAGAGTATCAGCAGATGAGATTGATAATGTTATAGAACAATTAAGAGAAATAAAAAGAGGCATTTTGGGGATTATTCAATGATATATACATCTTATTTTTCAAAATTAAAAGAATTAGAAAAACATCATATTTATCCAATAGCTATTTGTGGTAAATCTCCAGATTGGTATAAAGGTAGTGAATATAAAAAATTAGCACCAAGTTGGAGTATATTTTCAGAATGGAAACAAAATCAAGATGAAGAATTATATACACGACGATTTAATAATGAAATTTTAAATACTTTAAATCCAAATGGTATTATGCGTGAATTAGTAGCAATGTCTGATGAAATACATATAGGCTTACTTTGTTATGAGAAATCAGATAGTTTTTGTCATAGACATTTAGTAGCTAATTGGTTAAGAGAAAATGGCATTGACGTTGAAGAATTTTCAGGAAATATTAGATAATTCTCTTCAGCAAGAATGATTATAATTTAAAAACTTAAATATTAAGTGGAAGAATTATTAAATCAAGAATAAAGGAGATAGTAAATGGAATACATATTTAGAGATATAAACGAAGCTTGGACAGTGTTATTTGATGATTTAGGAAATAATCAATCAGAACATCAAATTAAAGATTTTTTTCAATCTTCTCCTCGAGGTAGATTGTGTAATGAAACAATAGGATTAAGTATAAAAATTTTAGAACCTCAACAATGTTTAGTTTGGAATAAGATTAGAAAATTATCTCCAATTTATTTAGCAAAAGAATATTTATGGTATTTAAAAGGTAGTCGAACAGTTGAAGATGCTCCTTCATCAGTATGGAATAAATTAGCAAATACTAAAGATCCAGATAAAGGTTTAGTTAATTCAAATTATGGAGCATATATATTTACTCAACCTGATAATAAAAATCCTGAAAAAACAGTATGGGATGCTACAATAGAATTATTAAAAAGAGATTCAGATTCAAGACAAGCTTTAATTCAAATTCCAATTATGTCTCATAGACAAGATAAAGATACACCTTGTACTTCTTCAGCTCATTTTATATTAAGAGAAGGTAAACTATATCTTACTATGTATATGAGATCTTGTGATGCATGGTTTGGCGCAGCTAATGATTGGTCTCAGTTTATTTTTTGGCAATTAATGATGGCTAAAGAATTAGATGTTGAATTAGGTTGGTTTAGATATGTTGCTGGATCTTATCATGTATATGAAGAAAATTTTATTACTGATTTTGATAAATATAAAGAAGCAATGGATGATACATTTATTAAAGGTAAAGAAGAAATAAATTATTGGAAATTTTATGATGATAGAAATTATAGAATTATTTGGAATGAAATTACTGAAGACTTTAAAACATTAACAGAAAATTCACGAAAAGATATGTTAGAAAATAATTTATTAAAGAATGAACAATTAAAATATATGTTAGCTAATATGGAAGTATCTACTTTCAAAAATTAAAGGATTTGGTTGAATGAAACTAAAAAATATATGTATAATAGATGGATCATATTTTTTACACAGATGTATGAAACAACAAAATCTTTTTGATTTAAGAAACTCAGAATTAGAACGAACTGGTGGAATTTATGGGTTTTTAAATATTTTTCAAAAAGAGATAAGAATGATTGGAGATTATTTTCCAATTGTTTGTTGGGATAATGGTCAATCAATTAGACGATTAACTATTTATGACAATTATAAAAAACATTTAGATAGAATGAATGATCCAGATTTTAAACCTCTTCATAAAATGTCAGATATAGAATTAGATGAAGATTATGTATATCAATATAAATTACAGCGTAAAAAGTTAATTGAACTTTTAAATGCATTTGGTATTCCTAATTTACAATTTAAACATACAGAAGGCGATGACTTAATGTACTGGTTAACTCAACATTCAGAAAAGTCTATTGTTATGTCTGATGATAGAGATATGCTTCAAGTATTATCAGAAAATTGTAGAGTAAAACAATGTATGAAAGAAGTTACTTATACAATAGATTCATTTTTGGAAGAATATGAATTAGATTCTGTTGATGCTTTTATTAGACGAAAAGCATTTTGTGGAGATGGTTCAGATAATATTCCTGGATGTTGTTTTCAAGTTGGTGAAAAATCAGTATCAGAATTTTTTAAATTATATAAAATATTGAAAGCTAAAAATGATTTAAATTTTTTAAAAGTTGTTGATGAAAAAGGATTAAAAGAATTTTGTAAAGCTAATGATATTAAATATAAGAAAGCTTATATAAATTTTGATGAAGATCAATTTTTAAAAAATTTAGAACTTGTTGATTTAAGAAAAGTTAGAGCTGATGAATTTGACGATGAAGGTATATATACAGCTATAAGAAATGTTTATAAAACAAACAATATTAAAAGACCATTAGAACTATTAAATAGATATGAGATTAAAACTGTTAATACAAACATTATATTTGAAACATTAATTATGAGTCGACATAATATAAAAGATAATTAAAAAGTATGTGATAAAGTGGTTTTAATAAATAAATGTAATTGGATAGTTATACCAAAATCAGATCCTTCATACGAAGCCGTGAAGGATCTGTTGGCAATAGTTGAAAAAAAGAGAACACAAAAGAAACAATATGATAGTAATATTAGAAGATGGAAAACATCAAGTACTTCGGTAAATGTTGTTACTTATTTATATTCTATTAAAAATGAAGCATTATTTGTTTCATATGGTTTATTTGAATATATTAAACATCTTTTTAAAGATACAAAATGTCAGTATTTAGGAATAAAAGATCATCCTTTATTGTTTACTGATATATTAATAAAAGATTTAAAAAAAGAAATACAAATGGTCCAAAATGAAGATAAAAGTGGACATTATACAAATATGTTACCAGGTATTAAATTGTATGATTATCAATTAGAATCTTTAGAAGCTATTTTTAATAATAAAAGAGGAATGTTACATATACCAACTGGTGGAGGTAAAACTGAAATAATTTGTGCTACTATTCAAATTATGAAAGAGATACTTGGTAAATATCCAACAATTTTAGTTTTAGAACCTACAGTAGAATTAATGAAAGGTATTAAAAAAAGATTTAAAAAATATAAGATTCCAATTAATGATTATCGTGAAACAAGAACTATCTTTTCAAATAAAGTTAATATAGCTCATCCTACAAGTTTAGGTAATGATTTAGAAAAGAATAATAAATTATTAGAAAAAATTGAAGTTCAATTTGCAGATGAATGTCATCATTTTAGTGGTGTTACTTGGCGTACTCCATCTTATGGTATGAATAATTTAATATATTCTATAGGTGTATCTGCTACATCGATATCACATTATCATATAGATGGTTCTTGTATAGATCATTTTAGTTCTGAAGAATTATTTAGAATTGGTGCATGTGGTCCAATTATTTTTAAAATGGAAGGCGAAGTATTAATTGAAAATGAATCTTTAGCATATCCTAAGTTAGCTATATTAAATAATCCAGCTAATGAAGAAATTAATGAATTAGTTACAGATTATATTTGGACCAATGTTAAAAAGATTAGATTAGAATCTGAAAAAAGAACTAAGTTAATTGCTGAAGCAGCAGTTATGATGGCTAAGTATGATAGAAAATCAATCATAATGATGAATACTCTTAATTGGGGTAGAGACATTATGAAAGCTATTTATGATTTGGGTTATGGAGATATAGTTCGTTGTTGTTTTGGTGGGCAAACATATCAAAAAATAAATATGAAAAATGGTAAAGTAGAAAAAGAATTTAACAATGTAATTGAAATGTTTGAAAAAGGTAAGATCAAAATAATAATTGGATCTTCAGCTATACAAGAAGGTATTGATTTACCTCATTTAGATACTTGTATTTTAGCATTTGGTGGAAAATGTGATAGAACTACTTTACAATCAGTTGGTAGAGCATTAAGAACAACAAAAACTGGTAAATATGCTTATATAGTTGATTTTAATGATTATGAAGATAGAATGTTAACAGGTCAATTTAGAGAACGTATGATTAAATATAAAAAAGTTTTAAATATAAAAAAATCAGAAGATATTATTAAGAATTGCACTATAAAAGAATTTGAAGAAAAATTCAAGGAATGGGAATCTTTGTAGATATAAAAGGAGAATAAATTATGCCAGGATTTGGAAAAGAATTTAATAGTACTTTACAAGGTTATAAAGGAGATCTTTTAGTAGATTTTGATGGTACTCTTGCTACATATGATAGTTGGAAAGGACCAACTGTTTATGGACAACCTATTAAAGAAATGATTGATAGAATTAAACAATGGATAAACGAAGGCTATAAAGTAAAAATATTTACTGCAAGAGCATGTTCAACTAATGAATATAGATTAGATGAAATTAATGCACTTAAAAAATGGAGTAAAGAACATATTGGTATAGAATTAGAAGTAACTGCTGAAAAAGATTTTAAAGCATTAGAAATTTGGGATGATAGAGCAGTAACTGTTGAATTTAATACTGGAAAAATAAAAACAATAATGTAAAAGTACTAAAATAATATTATAAAGAATATTTTGCTGGAGCTGATAAATATGTATAGAATACGAAAATCATGGGAAGATAGTAAATCTCAAATAGGAGCATTTAGTATTTATGAAAATGCTATCAATGCTTATACATCAGCACATGAAGAGCAAGGATATAAAATATTTGATGTTAATGGTAGTATAGTTTATCCATTAAGACATCAAACAGCAATAAATATGTTAAGTGATAATATAATTGAAACAGATGATTTAATATATTGGTCAGACTGTTTTAAAGAAAATGGTTCAATACATGTTCCTAATATAATTGATGCTTTTAATAAATATCATAATAAATTAAATAACATAGAAGAATCTATTGAAGAACAATCAGAAATTCTTTTTAAAAATAATTATAAAGTTGAAGATGATATACATATATTGGAAATTCCGTATAAAGAATTTTCTATTAAATATTGGGATAAACCTAAAAAGACATCTTTAATTAAAAATTATTTCAATCTTGGATTTTTTGCTGGAAATTGTAAAAATCCAGATGGAACAACATTTAGTTTACCAGTTGCTAATTTAGTTTGTGATATAGAAGAATCTGAAATAAAACCTTATGTTTTAAATTTTCTTAAAAAAGGTAAAATTGAAAATAATAAATTATGGTTTAATTTAGCTGCTAATGATGGTTCACAATTTAAACAAAAAGTAGTTTCAACATTAGTAATTGATAACAATGGACCACATATTGCTAGATATGAATCTGTTAGTAGTGATCCAAAATGGGGTGTTACATATGCTATATCTGGCGCTCCAGTTATTAAAAATGGACAACAAGTTAATTGGTCTGAAGTTGCTATAGAAGGTTGGGATACTTCAATTTATAGAGCTACTTGGCATGGTTTTTTAGGTATAAAAAATAATACAATTTATTATATTGCTTTTGAAACTAAAACAAGTAATTTGTTTACTGGTGAAGCATATACTAAATTAAAGAAATATAATTTTATTGATGTTATTAAACTTGATGCTGGTGGAAGTTTTATATTTGACTGTGATGGTAAGAATGTAGCAGTTACTAATGAAAATAGACAAATTAATAATATAGGATTATTTCTTTAATTATAAGTATATTTTCTTTAATTGTATAATTTTAATATATAAATGATTTTTAATGTCTTTGTTTTTGGATAATTTAAATAAAAATAGGATTTACTATCTATTATATTTAATTAGAATATAGATTTTTATAATTTAAAGGTTTGATGATATTATGATTAATTTGAAACATTTTTCTGAACAAGAATTAGTTAATATTGAAAAGATTGAACAAAAATTTGGTAATGATTATATATTAAGTAAAAATTCAAAAAATTTATTGTATAATTGTCCTTTTTGTATTGATGTAAGACATAGAGCTGATAATGATAGAAAACTATATGTATCTTGTGAAACTACTTTATTTCATTGTTTTAAATGTCAAACTAAAGGTATTGTAATAAAAGGAACTCAATCAAATTTAGATATTCTTATTCCATATTTATTTGATTATTTTAATTTTAGTGATGAAGATGAATTAAATAATGAACTTAATTTTCATACAAAGTTAATTAATTTTGATGATGTTGATTTTATTGAACGTAATACAGTTGCTTATAATTATTTAATGTCTAGAGGAATAAATGAAGATTTAATTAATAGATATAATTTACGAAATGGAATAAACAATAATTTTGGTAGAATAATGATTCCTAATTGTTTGATTGGTAAATGGACTGATTTTTATCAAGGTAGAACCTATTTAGAAATGGATCCAAGATATAAAAATCCTGATAGTGTAGAAAAAGAAAAGATTGTTTTTAATTTATATAATCAAAGAAAAAGACAAAAGTATGCTTATATTGTTGAAGGTATTTTTGATGTTATTCGTGGAGGAATAGATTGTTTATCAATATTAGGTTCATCTATTTCAGAATATCAAGTTAGATTAATATCAAGTTATAAGTTTGAAGAAATTATATGTTGTTTAGATGATGATCCATCTGGACATATTGGAAATAAAAAACTAGCTAATGATTTAATGAAATATAACGATAAGATATTTACAGTTAAATTACCTGAAGGAAAAGATCCTGCAGATATGGGTGAAGATATGTTTAAAGATTATTGCGAAAAATATAAAAGACGATTTATAGGTGATAAGTATAATACTTTATTTTCTTATTATGATTATTAATTTTATGATATTAATTTTTTATTAATATAAATATTTTAAATTTGGAGGAAATTATTATGGCATTTAATTTTGGTGAGTTAATTAAAAAAGAGACAGAAAAAGTTGAACTTGCGACACAAACTAAAGGTTCAGGTATTGGGTACAAAACGTTATATCCTTTTGATCCCGGTAAATTTGAATTAAAGTTAATCGCTAATGAACCATCTGGATTAATTTATCGTGAGATCATATTTCATGAAGTAATTATTCAGAATGCACAAGGTAATAGTCAGAAAGTTAAAGTTCCTTGTTTGAAACATATGTGTGGTGAAGGTTGTAAAATATGTGATATGGTTAATAAGGTACAGGATGAATTAAAAGATGAAAAAGTATTTAGTAAATATGGTTTTAAGAAACAAGGAATTATGTTTGCTAAGTTAATTAGTATGACTCCTGATAATTACTTTGGAGATAATAGAAATCCTCCAAAACCTGGAGAAATCGTTTTATTTATGTTTCCTAAATCTGTTATTACTGAATTAAGTAATTTAATTGTAGAATATCAAGATGATTTAGAAAATATTTTTGCTAACAATACTACTCGAACAGTTACATTTAAAGTAGGAAAACAAGCAAATGGATTTAATGAGTATATCTTTTACGTTAAAAATACAAATGCTATTTTATGCGAAAAAGAAAATGGTGAAGAAGATAATGAAGCTTTTAAACAGTTAATGGCTAATATGCCTGATTTAAGAGAAGTTAAGTTTAGTACCAGTTATACTGAAAATGATATTAAGACTATTGATACAATTATTGAACGTATGAGTAAAGAATATTTTGCTGGTGCATATAATATTCCTGTATCAGATTCGTTAGTTTCTTCAGCACCTGTTGCTCCTAAAGTTGAAGATAAACCAGTTACAACAAATGAAAATGTTTCAGCTCCTGTTGTTAATGATACTGGTGATAAACCTGCTTGTTTTGGTGATAATAAGTATGAAGGTGATTGCTTAACATGTAAGTGGACGAATGAGTGTGTATAAGTAAGTTAATAAGATAAAGATTCAGGGATTATAACCACAAATTATAATCCCTGATGAATTTAATATAGATAATGAAGGAGAAAGAATAATGTATATAAATCCAACTTTAGATAGAATAATAGTTAAAAAATGTGAGTTTGAAGAAGTATATACATCTAAAATAATACTTACAGATAATACCAAAAAAGATATTAATAGATTTGTATATGATGTTATTAAAGTTGGTCCAGGAGGTGTTGTAGATGACATAGATATACAAATGTATATTACTGTAGGAGACAAAGTAATCATTCCTGAATATATCGGGAGCGAAATACAAATTGATGGTATTGATTACCGTATTGTTAAACAGAATGAAATCCTTGCGGTACTTGAACCATAAAGAGAGGATGATTCGATGGGTAGTCGAAGTAAAAAAAGTAGAAATTTTATGGAGATAAAATTTAGGAAATTAATGAATAAGTTACACGAGTTAATAATAAAACTTGTTAACTTATTTTGGTTTAAAAGGAATAAATTCCATTTAATTTATATCCCTGTAACGTTTCTTGTAGCAGTATTACTAATTACATTAAACATTAATCAGAATAGTCATATTGCTGCTATTACTACAGACTATAAAGAAGCCGAAGAAAATTTAGTCATTGTTATAGAGGAAAATGAAGATCTTAAACAAGAAAATGAAGATCTTAAAAATGAATTACATACTATTGTTGAAGAGAAAGATATAGAAATAGAAGAATTAAAAGAAGAAGTAGTTAAGTTACAAGAAAGAAGATCTGTTCAATTAGCTTCAAGAGGTAACTATGATAGACAGCCAAATATTAATTATAGTCCACATTCAAAATCAGGATTTACTATTGAAATATTAAATAGTATGTTAATTAATACTGGATTAGCAGGATATGGTGAATCTTTTTATACTATGGAACAAGAATATAATGTAAATGCTTTATTTGCTATTGCAGTAGCATGTCATGAATCTGCTAATGGATATAAAAAAGCAAATACAAATAATTATTTTGGTTTTAAAGGTAATAATGGCTGGATGTCATTTGAGAGTACTCATAGTTGTATAATGTATTTTGGTAAACTAATATCTAATAATTATAATAATTATTCAACTATTGAAGGAATCAATGGTAAATATTGTCCAGATGGTGGTACTTGGTCAGGATATGTAAAACAACATATGAGAGAAAAATATAATAAAGTATTTAATTAAAGATAATTCTTAATGAATTAAAAGATTATAATATTAGGGTGATGAGAGTTGATAAAGTTTATTGAATTTAAAAGATCCTATTTTAGTAAGTTTGCTCAATATAGATTTGAACCAAATGTTAAGTATGTTTTAAAAGATGAAGATTCTTTATATTATTATACAATTAAAAACATTAGGTTGCATAAAACATCTGAAGGTATTTTATTTATAATAGGAGAATCTTCAAATTCTCATCATTCTTTTATTAGTTAATATTACAAATTGATTACATATGAAAGAAAACTATTTACATTTATAAAGTTATATGATATAATTGCAACATAATCAAAAATCATTAAATTATCATAAGGAGATTATGTTATGGATTTAAGTGTTGTTAAAAATGGTAAATATCTTGAAATTAAGAAAAATGGAAAAACATGTAAGTATGATTTATCTACTGGAGAATTTATTGGTTTTTCAGGAAAAGCAGTAAAAGGATTACATGCTCATCTTTATGATATTCATGTATCAGATTTTATTGATGCTATTCAAGATGAGAATTATCGCTACTTTATACATAATCAATTTGAAAAAGAAAGAAATGGTCGAAAGTTTAAAGTTGCATCACTTTTAAAAGAAATGCAGAAATATTCTGCATATGAACAATATTATGCTGTAGGATTGCATAGACATTTTAATTTAGATAATTTTAATTTTAAATTATCTGAAGTATTACCTGTTGTTGTAAAACTAGTAAAGAAATTTAATTTATTTATTAATAATGATATGTATAGAGTTATGAAAGAACATCTTGGTGTTATTAATGCTCTTATGGAAATAGATATTTCAATATACCCTTCAGAATATATAGAACAGGTAAAACATGGTTTATTTTCTCGAAGATATGATTTAAATAATGGATCTTGTTTTACAGATTTGGTAGAAACTCATCTTTATGATGTCAAGTCATTAATTAATTATGGATTTAGACTTTGGCAATTTGAAGGTATTGAAATTTCTTCAAATTTTTGGAATGAGTTACGAGATTATGCTAAAATGATGGGAGAAATGTCAACAAGAAAGTGGGAAAAATATCCTGGGCATTTTCTTACAACTCATAGAATAACTGCAAGAAATTATACACAACAGAAGATCCAACATGATGAAGAACAGTTTAAAGCAACTCGTATTGTAGGATATAATTATACTTATAGAGATTGGATATTTATATATCCTGAAAAAACTGATGATATAAAAGATGAAGGATGTCAACAGAATAATTGTGTAGCTTCATATATTAAAAGAATAATAGATGGTCAGTGTCATATTGTATTTATGAGACAAAAGAATGATCCTGATAAATCAAGAATAACTGTTGAAATTCAAAATCATAAACCTGTTCAATGTTTAAGAACGTTTAATAAATCTTTGTCAGATGATGAACAAAAGGTTATTAATAAATATACTGCATACTTAGAGAAAAAGTTTTTAAAGAAGGAAGGAGATGAAAGTACTAATGTAGATAAAGAAAACGTTGCATAACTATTATAATTAATTAGAAAAGCAAATCAAAAATTTTTAAACAAGAAAAGGAGATTAAAATTATGTTGAAGAAAAATCCTACAGTTGAAGTAACAGTAACAGAAGAAATCCGTGAAAAGATGAATGAACGAGCTACAGAACTTGGATTTTCAAATCGTGCAAAGTATATGGCTGCTATTATAAATCAGGATTTGGAAAATCTTGGTGTATGTGGTTTGAACACTACTTGTTCAGGTGATTGCAATTGTGAATGTGAGACTGCTGGTCCTATAACAAAATTGAACATTGATGGAATTGAAGTTAATATTGCATATCGTGGTAATGAAATTTCTTGTTCAGGCGCAGCTAATCTTACAGCAGACCAGCATATTAAACTTGGTGGCTTGCTTCGTGAACTTGTACGTCCTTAAAATAAAAAAGAAATTAAGTAAAAACATAGGAGACATATAACAGTCTCCTATGTTTTTTATTATAATATTAGTATAGATTTATTATAAGGATGTGGTTATTTTAATATGTTTTATTTACAAGGTAAAGAAGTAAAAATTGAGTATTATAATGATGGTACTCCAAAAATTGTAATAAACTTATCAGATTATAATAAAGAAGTATTTGATGAAGATTTTATTATTTTAAAGTGGATGTTTGAACCTAATGAAGAATTTTTTATTGCGTTTATTAAAAATTACATTGATGAAAAATTTCCAACTAAAAAAATTTATTTTTTAATGCCATATTTACCTTATGCACGTGAAGATAAATGGAAAGATAACCAATCATTTACATTAAAGTATTTTGCTAAATTTATTAATGAATTAAAGTTTCACAAAGTAATTACATGGGATGTTCATTCTACAGCTGCATTTATGATAAATAGATTAAGAAGTTTTATGCCAGTTCCAATTTTAACAAATAGTAAATTTGAAACATTAGAAGAAGCTATATCTATAAGAAATTATTTAATGACTGATTTTAGAAAAAATCACTTTACAGTATTAAAAGAAATTGTTAATGATATTCAACCTGATATTTTATTTTATCCAGATGAAGGTTCAATGAAAAGATATCAAGATGAATTTGATAAAGAATATATATTTGGTATAAAGAAACGAAAATTTAAAACAAGAGAAATAGTAAAATATGAATTACATGGTAAACCTTCATCAGAAGAATTTAGCGTATTAATAATTGATGATATTTGTTCAACAGGAGAAACATTATTACAAGCTGCAAAATTATTAAAATCAAAAGGTGCTAATAAAATTTATGTTTATATAACACATTGTGAGAAAAGTGTTTTTAAAGGAGATTTATTAAAAACAGGGTATATAGATATGTTATATACAACAAACAGTTTAATGTATTCAGAAGATACTTATGATGATCCAGTTATAGGAAGAAGTAAAATTGGAAATAATACTAGTATCAAAATCTATAATTGTATATAAGGAGATAAATTTATATTATGACAAATAACAATAATAATGATTATGGTTTCTTAGGTAAAATTGATCTTGCGTTATTAAATATTGATGAATTTATAGAAAGAATTAAATCAAGTAGAGAGCTATACATGTATGATTTAAGAAATGAAATAGTTAATGAAGATGTAGTTAAAGATATTAAAAATGCTTTTCAGTTATTAATTCTATTTACAAATGAATTTATTATGGAAGCTGATATTCAATTAGAAAATATAAAAGAATAATTATTACAATTTAATTACAATTAAAAGAAAACTATTTACATTTATAGGATTTAGTGATATAATCATATAAAATCAATAAAATTATATGATTGGAGAAAATTAAATGAATGTACATAAGAAACGTAGAAGTCAAATAAAAAATAGAAAAAGGTTTACTTTTGCACTTATTGTATTATTTTTAGTTATTTACTTTATTATTAGTATGATTTGTAATATAGTAAGGTGGATAACTCCAAAAGATGTTACAATGACAACTACAGTTTATGCAAACGGATATGATTATTCTATAGGACTGATGAATGAAAGTAAACCAGAAGACATTATAGAAGCTGATATTATTGTAAAAGAAGAGATATTATTTAAACCAAGTCATTTGAACCAAGAATACTTTGATTTTTTAGTTGAGCAATGTATAGAGAATGATGTTCCTATAAATGTTATATTAGGAATTATGCGAACAGAAAATACTACATATAATGCTAGTTTAACTAGTGAAAAGAATGATAATGGTACATATGATATGGGTTTGGTTCAAATAAACTCAAGATATCATGATTATTTTGGAGAAAAATATAATATAGATAATTTTGATGCTTATAATTGGAAACATGCAATAATATTTATAACAAGAAGAATGTCTGATTTAATAAGTATGGGAGAAAAAGATTATAATTTAAGTGGAGAAGAATTATATTTATTTGCAGCTGGTTGTTATAATCGTGGCGAAGGTGGAGAAAAACAATATAGAAATATGTATTGGTATAAAGAAAGATTTATTACTAATTATTATAATATGGTAAATGAAATTGATAATTAATCATTAATGAAAAGGAGATTACATAATGGGAAAACCAGGACAAGATAGTTTGGGAGATAGAATGAAGCGCTTTGAACAAGCATCTCAAATTTATTTAACAAGAAGAATGCCTGTTATAATTCGTATTGATGGTAAAGCTCATCATACTTTTACAAGGGGATTAAATAAACCATTTGATGAAATTTATATGAGATGTATGCAAGATACTATGAAATTTCTTTGTGAAAATATTCAAGGTTGTGTATTAGGATATACACAATCAGACGAAATTACATTAGTGCTTATTGATTATCAAACATTAACAACGGATGCTTGGTTTGATTATCGTTTGGATAAAATGTGTAGTGTTGCTGCAAGTATGGCTACTTTGCAATTTAATAAATCTTGGAAGAAGTTTGCAACTAGTGGTACATTAATTGATATGTTTGATAATGAGTCATTAAGTGATGATGATAAAAAATATGTTAAAACTATAGAACAAAAATGTGATACTGCTATGTTTGATGCTAGATCATTTAATGTTCCAAAAGAAGATGTTACCAATTGTGTCCTTTGGAGACAACAAGATGCTGAACGTAATTCTATTCAAGGATTAGCACAATCAATGTTTTCTCATAAGGAATTAAATAATTTAAGTTGTTCAGCTCTTCAAGACAAAATGGTAAATGAAAAAGGAATTAATTGGAATGATTTACCAAGTTTTAAAAAACGTGGAAGTGCTTGTATTAGAGATACAGAATATAGGTTTGAAGATGAACTTCCGTGGGAGAAAAGTAAATGGCTTGTTGATTTAGAAATGCCTATATTAAAAGGTGATGAAAATCGAAAGTATATTGAAAATTTAATAAACGTAGGTGATTAATTTGGCTGAACAAAATAAAGATATTTTAAATCAATTAAAAATAGTTATGACTGAATTGGCTGAGAAATATGATTTTAATAAAGATGAAAATTCTCAGCTAATGTCTCCTGAACAATTAAAAGAAATTTTTTTAGTTGGTTTTGCAAAACAAATTCAATTAGATATTGAACAATTTTTTGAATTTGATGTAAACATTACAGATTCTCCAGATGAAGAAGGTAAAATACTTTGTCATATAATTGCACGATTAAAAGATAATTTTGAAACTGACTGTTGTTTATTAGAAGAATTTTTATTATTAAAAAATTTAGAATATACTCAACAAATGTTTGGAATTCCAGAATATTTTGATGAAGTTGAAGTTATGGATGGTATAGCTACATATGAAGACTCTGAAAATAATAATGATGAAACTAGATAATTATAATTAAATAAGAAAATCAATAAATATAAAGGAGTCAAGTTAAATTATGATTCATAAATTTAATAGAGGTGACATTTATTATTATGACTTTGGTGACCGAAGAGATGGTTCAGTAGAAAATAAATGTAGACCTGCAGTTATTGTGTCTAATAATGATGGTAATCATAATGGTACAGTAGTTACATTAGCACCTATTACTTCACGTGATAAAGCAACATTACCATGTCATGTATTTTTTCAAGGTGTTTCTAGTGGTCAAGTTATTTTATTAGAACAATTACGATGTGTAAATGTAGCAAAATTATTAGATTTTGTAGGACATCTTGATGAAATAACTATTAAAAAGATTGATATAGCGTTAGCTATTCAATTAAATTTAAATATTGTAGAAAATGAAATAACTACAAAAATATTTTTTGAAAGATTAGATTATTCATTAGATAAAATTCTTAATAGTAAATTTAATAATTATGATAATATATTAACTAAGGCTATAACATCATTAAAAGAAGGTATTAATTCAGATATATTAACTACTATAAAGACTGAAATTGGAACATCTAATGTCTTATTAGAAGCATTAAAAGAAAAATTTAATGCTAATGTTAATAATACTGATAAAGTTATTGGAACTTTAATTGAATTATTTAAAAAATTACAAGAAATACCATTACAACAAGAAACAGTTGTTAATATTCATACAGAACAAACTGAAGATATAAAACCAGAAGTTAAAATAATTGAAAGAAAAACTAAAAGTAAAATGTCAAAAGAACATTGTTTAGAATTTCTTAAGGATTATTTTACATTAAGTACTATTGAAGTATTGCAGAAATATAAGTTAAAAGAATCTTCAGTTGCTAGTAAAGCATATACTTGTAAAAAATGGTTAAAAGATAATGGTATTAATTTTGATAAAAAACTTGTTATAAATGGTACTGAAGAAATAACAGAAGTATCTTCAGATGAAAAAACTGGTCGTAATAAAGTAACAAAAGAATTAGCACTTGCTTATCTTGATGATTATTATACAAAGACTAGAACAGAAATGAAAATGTTATATGGCGTAGAAGGTAATAATGTTTGTTATAAGGCTAATCAGTATAAAACTTGGTTGAAGAAAAATAATATACCTTTTATAGAAAAAACAAAAACAAGAGGTGGTAATGGTCCAGTAATTATTATTCAACCAGCAAATAATTTTGTTGAAGAAGTTAAAGAAGTTCCTCAAACAGAAGTAAAAACTAAAAAAGGAAGAACTTCTAGTGTATCTGATGAAATAAAGAAAGCTTTTTTAGAAGATGCAAAAACAATGAAGAATGCTGAGTTAGCAGAAAAATATAATCTTACAGTAAAACAAGTTAGTAATAATAAATGGGCTTGGAGGCAATAATGTGGCTTTAATAGGAATATATTCTGATGTTCATATCTCAAGATCTAGTAGTATATTACCATTATATTTAAATGAAACTGATATATATACTACTAGACTTCAAATGTGTAGTGATTCTATAAATTTTGCAAATAATTTATTTAAAGAAAAAAATGTAAATTTAATTGTTAATTGTGGTGATACTTTTAATTCTCATACAGTTACAGCTGATGAACTATCTACATATGTTAATACTGTTAAAAATAAACCTAAAGGGTTAGTTGAAGAACTAACCCTTGTTGGAAATCATGACAAATTTAATAATACATTTGATTCAATGTGTATATCTTCAATACCAGCAATTTCTTCATATTATTATTATGAATTATATGACTATGATTGTTATTTAATTGGCTATTATGATACTCAAGAATTTTATAAAGTGATAGAAGAAATGTTAGAAAAAGAACCAAAAAGACATAAAAAATCAATTTTATTTATGCATGGAGATATTAATGGATCATATCTTTCAGGAATAAAAAGAATTGAAGGACAAATAGGAAAAGAATATTTATTAGATAATTTTGATATTATTTTTAATGGTCATATACATTGTAATGAAGTTCTTTATGATAAAGATAATAAAAAAATTATAAATATAGGTTCATTAACATCACATAGTTTTGCAGATAGTAATTATCATATTGGTGCATGTTATATTTTCGATACTGATAAATTACTTCTTCAACAATATGTAAATCCTTGTCAAATAATGTTTAGAACTATACAAATAAATAATATAAGTGATATTAAAAAGATTCAAAAAGAAGATGATAAGGCACATGAGCTATTAGGAAATACTGATAAAAGTATTCAACAACGATATGAGAAAAATCTTATTATAAAAATTAAATGTCCATATAGTTTAAAAGAAGAAATAGAAAAACAATTAATACAATGTAGTCAAATATTGAAATATAAATTGATATTTGAGTATGATGTAGAATTAAAAAAAGAAACTTCAAATAATAATCAATCTATTCAAACATATAATATTGAAGATGATTTTCTTTCTTTTTTATCTCAGCAAGATTTAAAAAATTCTATTGAAGAATATGAAAAATTAATTCAAGAAAGTATAAACCTCAAATAAAAGATTCAATTTAATAAAATAGAATTATAAGGAGAGTGATTCTATTTTATGTATGGTTATATTTATGAAACTACTAATTTAATTAATGGAAAGAAGTATATAGGAAAACATAAAGCTGATGAATTTGATAAACAATATTTTGGTTCTGGTTTAAATATACAAAAAGCAATTAAAAAATATGGAGAAGAAAATTTTCAAATAAATATAATTGAAAAAATATATACTAACGAATATACTTTAAATGAAAGAGAAAAATATTGGATTAATTTTTATAATGCTCAATTAGATTCTAATTATTATAATATCGCTGATGGAGGTTTTGGTGGTGATATTATAAAAGGAATGTCTAAAGAACAAAAAGAAATATTTGGAAAAAAAATTAGTAAAGGATTAAAAGAATTTCATAAGAATAATCCTAATTATCAAACTGGTCAAAATAATCCAATGTTTGGAAAACATAAAAATGGTAAAGAAGCAAACATGTATGGAAAAAAACATACTGAAGAAACTAAAAAAAGAATTGCATTAGCTCATTTTGGAAAGATAGTATCTCAAGAAACAAAAGATAAGTTAAGTAAAATACATAAAGGAAAAAAAATATCTGAAGATGTTAAACAACTAATAAGTAAAAAAGCAAAAGAAAGATTATCTATTTCAGAAAATAATCCAATGTTTGGAAAACATCATACAGATGAAACAAAGGAAAAAATAAGACAAAGTCAAATAGGGAAAATAGTTACTGAAGAATCTAAAAATAAAATGAGTTTATCTCATAAAGGTTTTAAACATTCTGAAGAATCTAAAAATAAAATGAGTCAAAGTAAACTTGGAAATATTTCAAATACTGGTAAAAAATATGTTAATAATGGAATAATTAATAAACTTATTTTTGTAGATTCTTTAAATGAATATTTATATAATGGATGGAGATTAGGAATGAAATGCAAACATCGTTAAAGTTTAAGTATATTAAATTTGAAGGTTTTCAAAGTTTAGGAAAAGGTGAGTTAAATTTAGAAAATCTTGGAACGTGTATTATTAAAGGTATGAATAAATATGATAAAAAAACTAATAGTAATGGTTCTGGAAAATCAAGTCTATGCGAAATATTGATATGGTGCTTATATGGAAAAACTTCAAGTGGCTTAACAAATGAAGTAGTAAATAAATTTTATAAAAATGGTTGTTGTGTAGAAGTAACTGTAAGTATTGATAATATACAATATATTATAAGACGTTCATTAAGCCATAAAGTATATAAATCTACAGTTACTATATTAAAAGATTCTGAAGATATTTCAGCAAGAAATAAGACAGATTCTGATAAAGTTATTAAAGATTTATTACATATAGATTTTGAAATATTTTTACAACTTATATTTTTATCACAAGGATTTAGTAATAGATTTACAGCGTATACTCCAAAGGCTCGAAAAGATCTTCTAGAATCATTATATAATATTAATGATAATTTATATAGCTTTATTGAAAAAATTAAAATAAAAGAAATAGAGATAAAAGATAAGTTAGCTGTATTACAAACAAAGTCAACAAAATATTTAACTCAACAAGAACTTCAACAAAAACAAGTTGATAGTTATCAGTCTCAAATTATTTCAAAAAAAGAAATGTTAAGTAATGAGGAAATAGATCAAACAAATATTTCTCAAGATGAAATAAATAATTTAAAACAAGAAATTGAAGATGCTGATAAAATTATTAATACTCTTAAAGATAAAAAGAATTCTATTTCATTACAAAGAAATGAATTAATTAATCAAAAAAGTAATATTGAAAATAAATTAAGAGAGTTAAATAAAGAACAACAAAATTTATCAAATAATAAAATATGTCCAACGTGCGGTACTATATTAGAAGATAATACTCATAATGAACATATTCAATTAAGATTAAAAGAAATAGAGAATGAAAAGAAATTATTAGATGAAAAATTAAATAAGTTAAGTGATAAAATTTTAGAAATTAATACATCTTATTCTCAAATTGAAAAGAAAGAATCCATAAAACGAATAACTATATCAGATAATAAAAATAATCTTGATAATTTAAATAATAAGTTTATAAGACAGCAACAAAAACAAAGTAGAATAGATAATATCAAAAATCAAATTCAAGAATACAAAGATAATATAAATACTATAAATGTTGAATTAGAAACGTTAAAAACAAGTATAGATAGTAACACTACTAATATTACTTTATATTCTCAAAAACAAGAAGTTATTCAACATATTATTCGTTTAGCTAATAATCAATTTAAAGCATATCTTTTACAAAACATTATAGATGCTTTAAATAATGAATTAAAACAATTATCAGATAGTTTATTTGAAAATGAAATTATTTTTATAGAAGGAGATAATAAATTAGAAATTAAACTTAATGATAAATATTATGAAAGTTTATCAGGTGGAGAAAAACGAAGAGTTGATATTGCATTAATTATTGCACAAAGAAAATTAGCTCAACAAATGAATACTATATCTTCTAATATTTTAGTTCTAGACGAAATATTTGATGGACTTGATGTTACTTCTTTTGGTATTGTTTTAGATTTAATATCTGATGAAATACAAGATGTAGAAAGTACTTTTATAATATCTCATAGAGACATAAATGAAATTCCTTATGAAAATACTATTACTGTTATTAAAGAAAAAGATCAAATTTCAACAATAGAAATTAGTTAAAAAGCAAATAATATATTAGATTTGTTCTTATTATTATATTTGTATAGATAATAAAAAAGAATGAGAGGTAAGTATAAATGTTTAATATAACCATCAGTTCTCAAGCTTGTGAGATTTGGTCTAAGTTTAATAATATCGATAAAGATGGTATTTATGAATGTAAATGTGAAATTTGTCCAAAAACAGAATATTTTGATTATAGACTAAATAATGAATATGCTTATGCAGAAGATTTATATCATCAAGGTTGGAAAACATTTAATGGTATTTTATACTGTCCAAAATGTTATGAACAATTGGAAGCTTTAAATAATACAAATAAAATAAAGCGCCCATCTAAAATTCAATATTATATTAATATAGCTAAAGAAGTAGCAAGTAGGTCTACTTGTTTAAGAAGAAAATATGGTTGTGTTATAGTTAAACATGATGCTATTATTTCTACAGGATATAATGGTGCAGCTCATGGATTAAAAAATTGTAATGATGTTGGTGAATGTAGACGAGAAAAAATGAATGTACCACGTGGAACTTGTTATGAATTATGTAGGTCTGTTCATTCAGAAGTAAATGCAATAATTAATGCTTCTAAAGAACAATTATCTGGAGCTACCATGTATTTATGTGGAGTAGAAGCATCTACTAATAATATGATAGAAGATCTTAATTGTTGTGAAATGTGTAAAAGAGTAATTATTAATTCAGGAATTATACAAGTTGTTTTAGCAAGACCTAATGAAGAATTTAAATTAATACTTATTAGTGAATGGATTAATAATGATGAGTCTTTAACTGAAAAAATTGGATATTAATTTAGAAAAGGAAGGATATTATTATGGCAAAACGAACTGTAGACCATGAAGGATTAATGCAACTTGATTTTTGGACTAATAAATTTTATAATAAGGCTTATGAAATAGTTAAAGATAGAAAAATTCCAGTAGTTATTCCTTCATATAATAGACCTAATGCTGCATTCTTTAGAGATTTACATGAAAGAATGGACTTGTTTGATACTACTTGGCCTATTATAGTAATTATTAGAGAATCTCAAAAAGATATGTATGAAAATTCTGAATATTTAAAAAATAAATCATATATTACTATTGTATCATATCCCGATGCTGAAATAGATAGTGTTGGAAAGGTTCATAATAAAATTATAACAGAGTTTGCTAAAAAGTATGAGTGGATTATGATGTCTGATGATGACGTATTTGGAATTTCATATTCAGTAAAAAGACAATTGGAAAATAATAAAGAAAAATCTCAAGCTATACTTCCAAAAATTGTAGATTTTTCAAGAGTAATGGCTATGTGGCAAATAGCTACAGAATATATGCAAGTTAAAAATAATACTATTTTAACGATGTTAATATCTCAAGGTTTTTGTTATAATCCAAAATTTACTGAAGAAAATCAATCAGTAATGCTTTTAAGAAATGCTTGTCCAATATGTTGTATGGTTAATTTAAAAGAAATTAATAATCATGGTATAACTTATGGAAATAGTTTAATAGATTGTGGTCATGATGATTTAGAATTTTTACTTCAAGTTTTAGATAAAAAACAAATGCTTTGTGTATTTAATTGGGCTTCATGGGTATCATCTCCAGTTTCAACAATGAATGGTTTATTTGATTCTGTTCAAAATAGATTTAAATTAGCCGCAGATGCTATATTAAGAAATCATGAAAATAAAAATTATTTGAAACGTGTAACAAAATATGAAATGGATAATATTAGAGTTCTTTGGGATAAAGTAAGAAACATTTATTTAGAAGATAATATTATTAAACCAGAAGAATTAATACAAAATATATGGAATGGTAGTCGTTTGTTAGGAATGGCTAAAACAAATTATGAGGAGTTGAAAAAATAAATGGCTAAAAGACAATCTATAGATTATGCAGGATTAATTAAAAATGATTTTTGGACTAATCATTTTTATAATAAAGCATATGATGTTGTTAAAGATAGAAAGTGGCCTATAGTAATACCTTCATATAATAGACCTGATAATTTATTTATTAAATGGGCAAATAATTTTATGACAGAAGAAAAAAATTATCCTATTATATTTGTGGTTCGTAAGTCACAAGAAGAAATGTATAAAAATGCAGAATATATTAAAGGAAAATCTTGGATTAGTATTTTGGCTTTTGAAGATGATAAGATTGATGATATTGGAAAAGTAAGAAAAGCTATTGTAGCTGAATTACATAATAAATATCCAATAATTTTTATGTCTGATGATGATGTAAGTACGATATGTCATTCTATTTACAGATTAATGGAATCTGGTTCAGAAAAATCTCAAGCAATTAGAATAGCTGATGGTTCTCAAGTAATGGCTATGTGGCAAATAGGAATGGAATATGGAATGAAAAAATATAATATGGTTATGAGTTCTGGATTAACTCAAGGTTTTTCATTTATGAAACCATTTTCAGATGTAGAAACTTCGATATGTTTAATGAAAGGTTTACCTACAAATATTTGTTGTTTAGATATTCAAACTATATTTAATAATGGAATTAATTTTGGATCTATAAAACAAGTAGGTCATGATGATTTAGATTTACTTATTAAATGTTTAGATAAAAAATTAATTGTTGGTTCTTTTCAATGGTTAACATATAGTACTGCTCCAATTGGTACTACATGTTTTTGTTTTGATACTGTTCAAAAAAGATTTACTTATCAGCAACAACAAATGATACAAAATCATGGAGATAAAGCATGGGTAAAGGCTGTAAATAATCGTGATTTGGATAATATAGGTATTAATTGGAAAATTGTTAGACAAGAATATATGGACGCTGGTATTATTGGAAAAGAAAAAACTGATTTATTTCATGATTTGTGGAGAAATGGAATATTAATTAGAGAAGCTAAAAATAATTTTGAGGAGATTACAAATGGCTGAACTTACTAAATTTGTTATATGTTATGATTTAGATAAGACTTTATGTACAAAAAAATCTTCAAAAGAAACATATGAAGATGTAAAACCTTTACAAGATAATATTGATTTATTAAATATATTACATAATAAAGGTGCAGAAGTAATTATAGATTCTGCTAGAAATATGTTATCTCAAAATAATGAAGAAGCTAAAGTAATTAAAAATATAGGAAAAACTACTTTAGATTGGTTAGAATTTTATAATGTTTTTTATGATGGTATTACATTTGGAAAAACAATGGCTAATTGTTATATTGATGATAAAGCATTAAGACCTAAAGAATTAATTGCTATATATGATTCTTTAGAAGATAAATCATTAGAAGCTTTACAAATAGCTATTGAAAAATATTTAGAAGAAAATTAATAAAAGTAAATAATAAACTTATAAATGTAAGATTATTATAATATGAGTAGTAAATGAAATATAAAAATCAAAACATGTAAAGGAGATATGTTATGAGTACAGAAATTGAAAACACAAACGGTGTAACAACAGAAGAAGTAGTACCTAATACTTCTGTAAATAATAGTAATTTACCAACTATTCCTGAGCCTAAGGAATTAATTAGTTCATCGGAGATTGATTTAACTGATATACGATTAAGAAAATCAGAAATTGCTAAATATCGAAAAACTATTAATATTCAAGATGCAGCAAGTGTTAATAGTTTTGGTAGAGTTATTCAACAAAAAGCAGGTTCTGTTTGTAGTAATGAGTTAACAAAAATTGGAATGGCTGAACTTGATGATGATACTAATAAATCATTAACTGGTTTGGTAATGACATTGAATGGTGCAAAAATAGATCCAAAAGATGGATTTATTACAAAGTTTTTCAAAAAAGGTCAAAATAAACTTGTTCAAATTCAAACACAGCATACTTCAGTAATGGGTAATGCAAAGAAGTCTTGTGAACAGCTTGAAGGTAGAATGATTGATTTAACTACAAATGTTAAGTTATATGATAGAATTTTTGAAATTAATGAAGAAAATTTTGTTTCTTTAACAGAATTATTTATTGCTGGTAAACAAGAGATTGCTGAAATAAAAAGAACTACGTTATCAGATTTGGTTGATAAAGCTAAAGTTTCTGGTAAAATGGAAGATTATAATGCTGCAATTAAATGCGTTAATGATATTGATAGATTTGAACGAAGAATTTCAAATATATTTGCATCAAGAGTAAATGCTCTTCAGCAAGGACCACAAATTCGTGGTATGCAAGAAAATGATAATTTATTGGTAGAAGCAATTCAGACAGCTATTGATGTTCTTATGCCAGTATTTCAAAATCAAATTCTTAATCGTTTATCTTTGGAAAGACAGAAACATACTATCGAAGCATTAAATATGGTTAAGTCTGCTGTAAATACTGGATTAGTTGAAAATGCAAAACTACAAGGACAAAACAGTATTGCTATAGCTGAATTAACTGGAACATCAATGATTACTCCTGATACATTGTTCCAAGTATACGATATTATTACAGATAATGCTAAAAACTTATTGGATGTGAATAAATCAGTGAGACAGCAAAGAATTGAAGCAGAAAAATCATTGCTTGAACGTGAACGTCAATTTAAAATTGATATGGAAACAGTTATTGTAGATGCTGTTAATGATACAGTAATTGAAGCTGATTATACTATTATAGACGCAGATTATAAAGTAGTTGATGAAGACGAAGATGATACACCTATAACTATAGATTAATTGAAATGGAGTTTAATGATATCATGGTTAAAAATATATTAGGAAATAATCAAAATATTATTATACAAGAATCAGAAATAGTGAACATTACAGGAAATAATAACGAGATTGCTAACTATGGTATCATTACTAAACTCCTTGGAAACAACAATAACATTATTAATTATGGTATGATAAATCAATCAATAGGCCATAATAATGACGTTATTAATAGAAATACTTTTGCAGATAATGGTCCAATATATCAACCTTTAACTGCAACATATTT
>JGI994J12354_10000194_pt1 | contig 58883 bp, 53 predicted proteins | sample IntmicLarv3ML3BL_FD_12354 | JGI IMG/M metagenome (IMG submission 12354) | reverse complement strand
TTATAGCGAAACTGATGTTTGGCATGTTTCTGTGGCGCGCGTAAATAATGATATTACATTTAGTGCTGTAAAGCCGGGTGCTGAACTAAGTGCTAAATTGAAATCTGCCGGCAATGACCGCATGAGAAACATTTCCGCTCCTGTAAAAGGTGTCTGTTGGCAATTTAGTGGGAATGGTAAAGTTCAGAAAATAAGCAACTTTAAACTTATAAGATAATTTTAATAAAATATTTTAGATAGGTAAGATCGTTTTTAGAAGATGCTTTTAAAAACGGTCTTACTTTTATTTATAGATCCCCATAAATTCAAAATATATTGAAAAGTGTATAGTAAATTCCACTATTTTCCACTTGACTGTTAGCTTAAAATAGTGTATAATTAGCACAGTTAATTTGTTAAAAAAGCGGCAAAAGGCAATTAAAACTCGTCATTTTTTAATAAATCAAAATATACGAGTTTTTACGATGTTTTTATGAGTAAAAAGCGTGAAAATATATCGTATTTTACGATAAAAATATAACCGTTTTATGAGGGACTTACTGTGATGCCGGTCGAATCCTGCCACGAAATACGAGGTTTTTAGAAAAACTCTAAAACTTTTACTTAAAAATGCTTGACATATTTCTTTATTTAATGTATAATTATAAGGCTGAAAGTAAATTTTATCATACTTTCAGACTTTTTGTCGCCTATAATAGCAATGGCGAAGGGTATAAATGCTGATATATCCCCTCCCTCCATTGCCCGTTTGTTTAGTGAGAAAATATAAAAAATCGGTTGACCGTGTTTTAGCATTCGATATTTACATTTTTCACTCGTAAATCAGACGAAATCTGAGGGCGCAAAAGTATATAACTTTCTTTTTGATACTCTTATATAAGGTGTCAAAAAGAGGCAAGGGAGTAAAGAATGCCTGTTATATTAATGAAGGAACTGCTTGAGGCCGGTGTGCATTTTGGCCACCAGACACAAAAGTGGAACCCTAAAATGAAGCCATATATCTATGGCGCAAGAAATGGAATCTATATACTTGATCTCCATAAGACTTTGGGACTCGTTGAAGAAGCTCTTGAATTTATCAAAAGCGTTTCCGCAAACGGTGGTCAGGTTCTCTTTGTAGGTACAAAGAAACAAGCTCAAGATGCTGTTTTTGAAGCAGCTGAGCAGTGCGGTATGCACTTTGTAAAACACCGCTGGCTTGGCGGTATGATGACCAACTTCCCAACCATCCAACAGCGTATCAAACGTATGTGGGAACTCAGAAAGATGGCTGAAGACGGTACTTTTGACCTTCTTCCGAAAAAAGAGGTTGTAAAACGCCGCGAAGAGCTCGCAAAATTAGAGCGCACACTTTCCGGTATTGAGCACTTAAAGACCGCTCCGGACGCTTTGTTCGTTGTAGACGTTAAAAAAGAGCACCTCTCTATCTTAGAAGCAAAACGTTTAGGTATTCCGGTTGTGGCTATTGTTGACACAAACTGTGACCCTGAGCTTATCGATTATGTTATCCCTGCTAATGATGACGCTATTAGGGCTATTCGCCTTATTGCCGGCAGAATCGCTGAAGCAGTTATTGAAGGACGTAATGAGTACGATGCTAAGATGGTAGAGCTCTACGGCGCTGAAGGTTATAACTCTGACGCTTCACCATTTAGACCGCTTCCTGATGCTATTTCTGCTGAAGAGAGCGAAGTTGATGGTGAGCTTGTTGATGAAGCAGCAGACGTTGATGATGACGAAAAAGCTGTTTTGATTGACATTACCGAGTTTATCGCTGATGAGAATAATTTGTCGGAAGAAGTAGTTGAAGACGAAGTAATACCTGAAAATGAGAAGTATATTGAGCAGGCAAAAGCATACGGCTTGATAGGTGAAGAAGACTAATAGTCACTAAGGAGATACGAAAATGGCAGAAATTTCTGCAGCTTTAGTAATGGAATTACGCGCTAAAACAGGCGCTAAAATGATGGATGCCAAACGCGCTCTTGTTGATACAGACGGCGATTTGGAACAAGCTATTAATATATTACGTGAAAAAGGTTTGGCAGATGCCGCTAAGCGCACACACCGCACAACTGCTGAGGGTTTAATTGTAAAAGCAAACTCTATAGACGGCAAATCAGGCGCATTGGCTGAACTTAACTGTGAAACCGATTTTGTTGCTAAAAATGAGACATTTATCAACCTTGCTTCAAGCATTGTTGAAAATATTTTAAACGGCGACAAGAATGACGTTTGCGCTGACTGTTTAGATGCTGCTTTAGCAGAAGAGATCAAAGCTACTGTTTCAAAAACCGGTGAGAACATCCAGTTTAAGGGCGGCGTAAAATACTCAACCGAAGATGGCGCTGTAGCTACTTACCTTCACTTAGGTGGTAAAATCGGCGTTATGGTGCAGATTGACGGCAAGACCGATGATAAAGTCAGCGAACTCGCTTACAATATCGCAATGCAAGTTGCTGCTGCAAACCCAACATACTTGCATAGAGATGATGTTCCTGCTGAAGTTTTAGAGAACGAGAAGAAAATCTACAAAGAGCTTGCTAAAAATGAAGGTAAACCTGAGAATATGTTAGATAGAATCGCTGAAGGCAGAGTTGAGAAATTCTACAAAGAAAACTGTCTTTTAGATCAGGAATACATCAAAGATTCAAGCCTTGGCGTTAAAACTTTGGTTGAGCAAGTTAGTGGTGAAGTTGGCGCAAAATTGACACTTGTTAAGTTTACCCGTTGTCAATTAGGTCAAGAATAGGGACGTAAATAAAAATTATAAGGAGAAGATATGGCAAACACTAAATCTTCCAAAAAAGATATTTTGAAAATCGAGCGCAACCGTTTGCGCAACCAAGCTATTAAAAGCCGTCTTAAAACATTAAGAAGTAAAGCATTACAGTCCTTAGAGACTGAAGGCGCAGACAGCGCTGCTGCTGTAAAAGTAGCTGCACAGGCATTTGATACTGCTGTAACTAAGGGTGTTATTCATAAAAATACTGCTGCACGAAGAAAATCACGCTTGCAAAAGCGCTTAAATCAAGCAGCAGCTAAATAAACACCATACGCGTTTTTTTTAATTATCTGTGTAAAATCAACGATGGCAACAGCCATTTAAGAATTAGAAAGGCATCATGAGCAAAGTAAAAATAGCATTACCAAAAGGCAGTTTACAGGATTCTACATTCGCTCTCTTTGGGAGAGCAGGGTGGAAATTATCTGTACCCTCCAGGTCCTACTTTCCGCGAATTGACGATGAAGAGTTGTCGTGCGTGCTGATACGTGCGCAAGAGATAGCTCGTTACGTTGAGGACGGAGCTATGGATTGTGGACTGACCGGGCGCGACTGGGTTGCGGAGAATAAAGCTGACGTAATAGAAGTTACTCCGCTGGTTTACTCAAAGCAGGAAGCAAAGCCCGTGCGTTGGGTCATAGCTGTGCCGAATGATTCCGATATCCATAAGGTAGAGGATTTGCAAGGCAAGAGGATTGCGACAGAGCTCGTTAAAGCTACAGAAGAGTATTTGGCTAAGTTTGGCGTTACTGCTGATGTTGAATTCTCTTGGGGCGCGACAGAGGTCAAAGCTCCTGAGCTTGTTGATGCTATAGTTGATGTTACAGAAACCGGAAGCTCGCTCAAAGCCAATAATTTACGGATTTTGGCCACCATTATGGAATCGGTTACTGTGCTTATCGCAAACAAACAAGCGTATGCCGATCCCTTTAAACGGGCAAAAATTGATCAGATTGCTATGCTTTTACAGGGCGCTTTGCGTGCTGATAATAAAGTTGGCGTTAAAATGAATGTTCCGTGTGATGGAGTTGAGAAAATCCTCTCAATTCTCCCTTCTATGAAGGGTCCGACAGTCAGCAAACTTGCTGATGAAAGTTGGGTTGCTATTGAGACAATAATTGAGGAAAAGGTTTTACGAGATATCATTCCGCAGATAAAAGAAGCTGGCGCGCAAGACATTATTGAGTATTCAATAAATAAAATAATACCATAATTTTATGGTTTTTGAAAAATAAGGAGACAAATTATGGCAACACGTTGTGAAATATGTGGAAAAGGCATTCAGACAGGTTATAGTATCAGCCACTCACACATACGTACAAAACGTACATGGAAGCCGAACATACAGAAAGTACGAACACGCACCGCAAACGGCACTCCTATTGTGGTTAATGCTTGTACAACTTGTATAAAATCTAATAAAGTTATCCGTTCTTATTAATTTGTGAGAAAAATGGGTAGAAAGTTATCTTTTTTAGTTTCAGTTTTACTTGTTATCGCGATTATCTTTTCCGGTTGTATTTGGAAAAATATTGGCGATGAGGGAAATTCGTCGTCAGATAAGACGCCGCCACCTGTAAAAGGTAATAGCGCTCTTGTTGTTACAGAAAATGACCTTAAAACAGCAAAAGCAAATGTTAAGGACTATTTGGAACTTATGAAAGATGATAAATACGCAGAGAGTTATGCGTTTTTGAGTGTAGAATCAAAAAAAATGCATAGTTTATCTGAGTTTATTAAAGATGTAAAACAGGGGATGCCCCAGCTCGATTTTGATACCATGAAAGCTGAAAAGACAGAAAAAGGAATACTTGTCAGCATCAGTTTTTATGAAGATCCGAGCGCCGCAGGATATAATCTGGTCAAAGAAAACGGAGACTGGGTTATTGTGTACCGGGGTGGATCGCCCGCTATGCCGACTGATATATAAAATATTAGCGGCGTGCAAAAATTAAAGAAAAGGGAGACCCAAGATGAAAGTTATTTTAAATGATGATATTCCGGGCTTAGGTGAGCCGGGGAAGATTGTTGATGTTGCTCCGGGCTATGCTCGCAACTATTTAGTTCCTCGTGGTTTGGCTATTTACGCTGACCGCGCAAGCGTTAAAGAGCTTGACCACCACCAGAAGCGTCTTGCTAAAAAGCGTGCTAAATTGGAAGAAGCAGCAAAATCTGTTGCAGAGCGCATTAATGGTACTGAGATTAGTATTGAAGCTCGTTCAGGCGAAGGCGGAAAGCTTTACGGTTCTGTTACCACATCTGACATTGCAAAATTACTCAATGAGATGTTTGAAATCAACGTTGATCGCAGAAAAATCGTTTTAGCTGAGCCAATCCGCAGTTTAGGCGTATTTAAAGCTAATGTTGATCTTATTGGTGATGCCAGTGCTACAGTTACTATTTCTGTAACCGACCCTCATGCTGTTGTTGCTAAAAAAGAAGAGGTTGTTGTCGCTGAAGCAATTGAAGAAGTTGTGATAGCTGAAGAAGTTACTGAAGTTGTAGAAGAGGTCGCAGAAGTTGAAGTGGTTGAAGAGGAAGTAGCAGAAGAATCTGCCGAATAGTCTTTTGACAATTCAAAATAAATGTTAAACGTCCCATGAAAGTGGGACGTTTTTCCTTAAAAATTTTTAAAGAGGAAAATATATGGAAGAGACTGTAATACCAATCAATGTCAGTATTCAATCACTCACTATAGCAGGAATAGTTTTAATAATCTGCGCTACATTTTATTGGATATTATTTGAAAAAGCCAAGAAGCCGGGGTGGGCAGTCTTGGTGCCCTTGTACAATATTTTTGTTATAAGCAAAATTGCTAAAATAAAGGTTTCCTGGATTGTTTTAGCAATCATTGCCGTTGGTACATTTTTTGTGATTCTTCCAAAAACCTTTTCTGCATATGCGCAAACGTTTCTCGGAATGCCATTCATTGCGACTCCGGAAATCGAAAATTATATGGGTGTTTCCTCTGTTACGATTATAATTGTGATGATTTGGCTCATAATGCTTGCGCTGGGCTTAGCAAAGATATTTGGGCAAAACATTATGTTTGCGTTCGGATTATTGTTTTTTTCGCCAATTTTTATCGGAATTATCGCCTTTAATGATAAGGTAAAATACATACATGAAGATGAATAATCATTGGAAGTATATGCGCTTTTACATAATGAGTAAAAAATAAAGGCTTCTTTAATGTTCAAAAAGAAGCCTTCAGAGTTTAATAATTATACAAGTATATATTTAGCCAAGTCCGCTAAATTCGTATTCGCCTTTTAGTGTGATGCCTTTTGGGAATCCCAAGTTGCCGTACTCGTCAACTCGTATATTTCCGTTTGGTTGTAGAGTAAATATGAGGTACCCATCAGCTTCCTTCTCTCTTCCTGTTGGTGGTTTTGCGTAATATTCATATGTAACTTGGTCGCCTATCACTTTTGCGTAAAAATCACTAAAGATGCCGATATCATTTTTGTCTTTCTTTGTTCCCTTTAGTGCAATGGCGTTAGCGCCTATTCTCACCCATGGCTCCCCGTCTTCCGAAAAGTCGGGAAGGTAATCAAAGATAATCTCAGTATAATTTCTTTGTGTGGAGCCTATTCTGGTAAATCCCACCATGCTATTCGCTTCGGCTATTTCAAATATTCGGGTGAAACTCTCATAGTCCGCTTCATAATAATCTTCTTCAATGTGATCTAAATATATTGAGTTAGTATCTTTGTCCCATGTTACAGCAACGCCGAGTAACTCGCTTATGGTGCGAACCGGCAGATATACAGTCCCATCGATTGTAAATGGCTCTATTTTCTTTCCATTGCTGTCTTCAAGCTGTGCTTCATACCCATTGATATAGACTTTAATATCATTAAATACAGCAGTAAGTTTTTTCTCATATTTTACCGCAAATATGGATTGAGCGCAAAATATAAGTATTGCGACTATGACCCCTAGAATTACCATTTTTCTTTTATTGTTTAACATACATAACCTCCTTTATGCTCTGTTGTTTTGTTAACCTCGTTTGTAGTAATATACGGCTATAGCTATTATAATAAGTATGCCACTCATTACGTACATGGCAATCATTACACCATTAGCATCGCTTTTGAGTTCGGCAATTACTCCGGCTTTATCTATACGTTTTGTCCAGAATTTATCAATTTTTGTTTTGCCTTTAGTTTCATACACTTCAAACCCATATCCTTTTTGTTTAGCAAGGATAGTAATATTCCCTAATTCTTCTGTATCTATATAGTGGAATCTTATCTTTATATCGCCTATTTTTGGAGATTTTCCAACAACGTTAGTATAGCTGCCATCTTCTACACGCAATCCATGTTTTTTGCCCACTGCTTCATCTAACTCCGTGACAGTAGGTTCAGTTTCAAGTCTTTCCATTTGCGCATCCGTAAGCAGGAAATCACCAAGATATGTCTCGTTTTTAAAATATTTGCTCTCAATAGGCTTCTTTTTAGGGTTGTTACGCGACACTGAATAGAAACTGTTGGAGTTTATAAGAGCATTGGACCATACTTGTGAGTATGTGTATGTTACGTCACCATCACTATCTTCATCCCTGTCTTCTTCCCACTGAAGCATATAGACTATTCTTTCCAGTTTTGGAGTTTTTACGGCAACGTTAAAGTCGTTGTCTTTTAATTCGTTCTTTACCGATAGTTTTCCGGAAACCAATACTAGTTTGCCTTCATTCTCCGGCAGAACAGTAGCTTTTTCGAGCGAAACCAGATTATTCTCAATATCGGGGATGTCACTTCTCATGCTGCCAACAACAGCAAATGATAGTAGGAAAATGAAAATAGCTATAATTATACAAGCTATGGAGCACCCGGGAAGCTTTGCTTTCTTTTTCGCCTCGTTCGTCTGCTGAAGATAGGGGCTTTTCGCTTCATTCATCTGATTTTGCTCATTAGTGTCGTTCATCTGTTGAGGGTTTTCGCTTTGTACTTCATTCATCTGATTTGGTTCATGAATATCATTCATTTTGATTTATCTCCTTTTTTGTTTTAAAATTTACCGCTTGAAGAGCTGCTTGACCCTTTGTCAGAGCTGCTGCTCGTCTGTCGCTCTGTCTTTTTAGTCTCTTTATATAAAAATGTTTCACGGCTAGCTGTTATTTGCATGCTACCGGGGTGAACATATGCATCTGCTTTTCTTTGTTGTGTTACTGTTTTTAGCGCGCCCTTCATATTCGCTGTAATAATGAGCGCCAGTAACAGCCCAATGCCAAGACTTATTAAAACTGTTACCAATGTTATTCCCTTCCCTTTTTTCTCCTGTGTGAGAAAGTCACCACTGCTATTTGCAAAGATTGTGAACGCTTCGTTAAATTTTCCATCTGATAAAAGGGGAGTAACTTCGCTCATGATATGCTCTTCGCCGGCTGAAGTGAAGGCAGTAGCAGCAAAGCCACTTTGATATATAGCCCAGTCATTGTCGGCAATACTTATCAAAAGTAAGATACCGTCTTTACTTTCGCCATACCCATAATCATTATCGTTAAAGTAACTTTCAGCATATGTATCAGCGTCTACAGGGTCATTGATGCTACTAACCGTAACTATAATAACATCACATTTTTGTTGTTCACTTATTTTATCTAACAAAGCGCTTACAGAGCTTTTTTCGGATGCTGATAAGAGATTTGCATCATCAATTAATCTGTCAGCGGCAAAGAGAGAAACTGCGCAAACAGTAAACAGTATGATTGTAAAAAATACAAATAATATTCTTTTCATAATTTTCCTTTACTTTGAAATTAGCACGCAAAAAGCAATTGAGCGCAAAATACGACAACGCTTGTTATAACGGTAATGAGCATAAACCAACGCCAATACGCGGACATATCTACAGGAAGATTGCCGACAAATTTTCCGGTCTGTCCGTTCATGGCAAAGGTATATTTGTTGCCGTTCCAAGTCGTGTTTAAAATCCAAACCGGCAACAGAGCATACTGTACTTTACCGTTTAAGAGCTGAATGTTGCTGTGTTCTGCTGTTACCTCGTTGTATCCCTTTACGGTGCTTGCAAAAGCGCTTTCTGTGCTGTTTTTCACTCGCTCATTTGCTCTGTCAATGCTCTGGTCTGCATCCACATCGTATTTGTCTGCTAAATATCCTGCCAAATACGCAGTCTGAAAGTCTACAACCTCATTAAAGTTATACGGCTCGATAGATTCCATTAAGTCCCCTTCCATTTTCGTTGAGCCGTCAACAGGAACATGGTCGAACGATATAGTGCCTTCGCGGATGATATTGTAAAAACTTTTTTCACTGTAATTATATTGTGAATCGCTCCATGTCCGTGTTTTTGCTGCCTTGTAGCGTATGTTCGCTTCTACATCAGTATCAAAAAGCCAAAATGGAACGTATATCCCCTTTATCTCGTCTATGTGATTTTGGTCGCTGAAAACTTTGGGAAGAAGTTTTTTGCCTGTCAAATGCTTTTTAAGTGCCTCTTTTGCCATCTTTTTATCAAGCTTAAATGGGATTATATAGTTCGGGCGTAAATCGCCGGCAAATTGACCCTTCATAACAACAGGATTATCGCAGTATGGGCATTTTGTCGCAGCCATGCTGTTATCGCCCACGATTTCGCCGCCACAGGAATTACAGCTGTAAACTGACATGTTTTCCAACTCGCCATCTTGCCATTCTGCATTGGATGAGGTATCCCATTCCATTTTTGAAGGTTGGTCATCGCTTATTTCATCATTGTATCCCTTTAACGCTTCTATCTCAAAGCTCGTGTCGCAGTACGGGCATTTCATCTGTTGAGTTCCGCTGTCAAATGATACTGCTCCGCCACACGCAGGACATTTATATTCTTGTAAATCTGACATTCTTTATATTACCTCTTTTATTTTATGTCGTTATTGTCAAAAGTATCACCACATTCAGGGCAGAATTTTGGAGCTGTTGTCGGGTCTTCGGGCTCCCATCCGCATTTGTCGCATTTGTATTGCGGCACACCTGCCGGTTTGGCTTTCGCGCATTCTGAACAGAACTTCCCTTTATTTACTGCTCCACATGAGCAGGTCCAGCCGTCAGCATCCGCTGGTTTTGGAGCAGCACAATCCGAACAGAATTTGCCGGTGTTAACTGTACCGCACGCGCATGTCCACTGTCCGGCGGGCGCAGGCTTTGGAGCAGCGCAATCCATACAGAATTTGCCGGTATTTACTGTTCCGCACGCACAAGTCCAGCTGTCGGCGCCGGGCATTGCCTGTTGCGCCTGTTGCTGTGCTTGTTGTTGCGCTTGCTGCTCTTGTCCCATGGCAAAGAGGTTTTGTGCATTCATGCTGCCGCCTGCCTGTTGCGCCATACCAAGTCCCATAAAGCCCATCATAGCGCCGCCTTCGTTACTTGCCGCGGCCTTCATAGCTTCAGACTGAGCGCCGACCAAAGTTGCCGCCGCCATAGTCGGGTCGCGCATAACAGCACTGCGTTGCAAGCTCTTTATCATATCTTCATCTTCTTTTGGTGCGGTTATGGAGTTTATACCGACAGAAACAATAGCAAGTCCGCGAAGTTCAGTCCATTTTGAAGTTAAAATTTCATTCATGGCATCTGAAAGTTCCATAGTGTGACCGGGCAATGCGCTGTAGCGAATTCCAAGCTCTGAAATTTTTGCAAACGCCGGTTGCAAGGCACTCAAAAATTCTGTTTTTAGTTGACCGTCAATCTCTTCGCGCAAATACTCTGTTTCTACGTTTCCGCAGACATTAGTGTAAAAGAGTAATGGATTGATTATCTTGTAAGAATACGCACCGTTACAGCGAACGGAAATATCAACATCAAGGCCGATGTTTTTGTCCACAACGCGGAACGGAATAGGGTTTGGCGTCCCGAATTTATTATCAATGAGCTCTTTTGTGTTAAAGTAATAAACTCGCTGATCTTTTCCTGTATCGCCGCCATAAGTAAAGCGTTTTCCTATAGTTAAAAATATATCTTTTATTCCTTGCCCGAGACCACCTGTAAAGATACTTGGTTCGGTAGAAGTGTCATATGTGAATTCGCCCGGCTCAGCGCAAACTTCAACGATTTTGCCTTGTTCGACAATCATCATACATTGTCCATCAGCAATAGCAATGCCACTGCCGTTTGATATGATGTTGTCATTTCCGCTGGTGTTTGAAGAGCGGTCAGTGGTACGTTTTTTCCCTTTAGCGACCATGACCTCTTTTTCAAATGATTCACAATAAAAAAATTCTTTCCATTGGTCTGAAAGTGTTCCGCTTATAGCTCCGATTCCGGCTTTAATTAATCCCATTGATATACTCCTTTTTTTCAGCTTATACTATATTATATTCCTAAAATAGCGGTTTGTCAATACGATTTTCATTTTTTGAAGATAAAAACAATGAAGAAGTTTACATTTGTGCGGTTTTATTACGGCAAAAATAATGCGGTTCGGATATACTATATATGAAATCCGTGATTTGGGAGGTTTTTTAGAGTGAAAAATGCACTTTTAACACACAATATAGGTGGTGAAATTCTAGCTTTATTCGCTGTTTTGATAATTTGGAGCATTATAATTTGTTGGAAAATGTTTAGAAAGGCAAACCAGCCCGGGTGGGCTGTGCTGATTCCCTTTTATGACGTTTTTGTGATGAATAACGTGGCAAAAATGAGCCATGTTTGGACTGTTGTTGTGACATTTTGCGCGTTCATTTTAACTTTTTCTATTCCGCAAGCGCAAACTTCTATAACTACGCCATTTGCGCTGAGCATAGCTTTAACGCTTTCCATTCCTGCATTTGTAGCTGTTTTTGCGTTCATTCTTTGGGATATTATACTCTCCATAAATCTCGCAAAATGCTTTAATCAATCCGGGTGGTTTGCTCTCGGGATATTCGTGTTACCTGTGGTTTTTATCGCGATTATTGCCTTTAACAAGAATATACATTACAATTTTGGTGACGGTTTTAATAAAACTGTCTTCATAGAACGTTGGTAGATACCATCTGTTTTGACAAAAATCGACGACAGCGCTTCAATAACGCTTATATACTATATTATACTTTTCTGGGCTGTTACGCGCCTTAGAATGGAGAAATTTGGCAACTCGAGCTTTAATGTGTCGGTGTTTTCCGCACGTGAAAGCTCTTTTCCTTTTGTAGTCAGAAGTTTTTCGGGCATTTTATATTTTGTAACGCCGCTTGGGGTTACAAGCTCTAACTCTTCGTCGGCAAAGATTGAGTTTTTAACCACAAACTCGCAGTCGTTTTCGCCTGACTCAGCTAAAATAACGCTTGTTGCGTGGTAACAGCCGTCTTTAGTTTCGTAGTCTTCGGGGCCTATGGAACCCTTCATAAAGCCCTCACAATAGCCGCGGTGAGTTATTCTCGTAAGTTTATGTACGATTTCTTCGGTCGGAAGGATTTTGTTATCAAGAAGGTCGCGGTAAACACCGACAACAGAGGCGATATAGTGATTATTCTTCATGCGCCCCTCTATTTTAATGGAGTTTACGCCAACCTCAACGAGTCGGTCAACATAGTCATAAAGAGCAAGATCTTTGCTGTTGAAAATATACGTACCACGCTCATCTTCACTGACAGGGATATATGTACCCGGGCGTTTTTCCTCGGTAACATAATAGCCCCAACGGCAGCTCTGCGTACATTCTCCGCGGTTGCCGCGTCTGCCTGTCAGCCAGTCGCTGATGGCACACCTTCCGGAGTGGGAAAAGCAGACCGCACCGTGAATAAATACTTCGGTCTCGATTTTTTCTAAAGTATCTTCCGTAATCTTTTTTATCTGGTCAAAGCTCAGTTCACGAGCGAGATTTACCCTTGTTGCGCCCAAATCATGATAAAAGAGTGCGGATTGACTGCTGATGGTATTCGCCTGTGTACTGACGTGAATATCAACTTCCGGAATCTCAGCGCGCAGCATCTTAAAGACACCCATATCAGCAACGATAAAGGCATCTACGCCAATATCCGCAATGTTCTTTGCAAGCGCTAAAAGTTCGCTGTATTCGTGCGTAAAGGGGTAGCAATTGAGCGTGGCATACCCCTTTTTATCATGAGAATGTAAGAGCTCCAGCCCCTCCTTCGCGTCCTCTAATGTAAAGTTACCAGCGTAACTTCGGAGTGAGAAGGAGGGGAGCCCAAAATATACAGCGTCAGCGCCGTAGGCAACCGCCCATTTTAAGTTATTCAAGGTGCCTGCCGGCGCTAATAGCTCTGTAGTCATAAGTTAGAACTTAATCCTGTTTTTGATAAATCCGGGCATATGCTCGGTGTTGATGTGCGAAAAGCGCACAGTAAAGGTATTATCGGTGATATGCACACGGTGTTTGGGTAGGGTAACAGGAGGCAATATGCAGTTTCCTGTGCCGTGAGTAAGGGCGTTTAACTGTATAATCGTGCTGTTAGAGGGGCTTAGCTCATTTAGATGTTTTGCCTCTTCAAGCATTGTTTGAGTATAGTGCGAAGCGCTGAAATCTATTCCGCTTTCTGCGCCGATAAATACTCCGTTCCCTCGTAAATTGCTCAATGTTGCCCATTTAGTGTTGAGCTTATTGCCGTGAGATTGCGGGGTCACATATGGCACATATTCATCCCAAACCGTGCTTGTGTAAACGCCGTCGCGACCGCTTCGCATCCTATCGGGATAACAGTCATGAGGTCCAACACCTTCCCAAACCATATTCTCAAATTCGTATGGGCAAACGAGCTCTAAACCGAGGCGTGGCACGAAGGGGACATCGGTAAATTTCGTGTTATCCATAACGCGGCTGGTTAAAATCACGTCGCCGCTGTTCCAGATTCTATAGCTCTGCTCCACGTCAAAATAGAGGTCAGTACACATGGAATTTATAGCGCCTGTGACCGCGATATCCACGTAATCGCCGCAGTTTTTGACAATTTCAAATGAGTGTCCCTCAAACTTCATGGTGTGATAGAAGTTGCGTTTCCATTCGTTTAAAAATCCACGGTCGCTGTCAGTATCAGCACGCCAAATTTTTAGCTCCGGACCCTTTTCTATGACAGCATCGTCATTTTTGCTGTAGGTCTCCAAAAGTCCTGTTAAATTATTGAACTCTAAGATAAAGTCTTGTCCGCGAACGATACTTATTAGTGAATTTGTGTAAACTTCCAGTTCTGCACTCGCTTTAGGGTTGTACTTAAATGGCGCACTTTCAGCTACAGGAAGTGGAGCTTGTAACTGCGCTAGGATAAATCCGGCTACAGCCCAGGGTTTGGCAGTTTTTGTTACAAAAGACAGATTAATATAGCATTTTCCGTCAGCTGATTTCGGTAGCGTGTAAGGCACAGCAATTTCCGCAGTTTCCCACGGTTTGGTGTCAGGCAAATCAATTTCACCGTTTTCCAACGCTATCCCATTACAGACAATTTCCCAGCGGCATTTCAAGACAGAGAGCAAGCTGTGGTCAAAGCGGTTTAGAATCGTGAATTTGCCCTTTTTCGCATCTGATTTTATCAGCTCTGCCGGTGAGATAAGTTCCTTGTACTCAAGGAGAGTAGGGTGAACTTCGCGGTCAGGACCAACAAAGCCACCGATATTAAAGTTTCCGTCATGGTGCGGCTCGTTGTAGTCACCACCATAAGTAAAGTACATTTTACCCTCTTCGTCATATTCGCGCAAGCCGTGGTCAACCCACTGCCAGACGCATCCGCCGATAAGGCGTGGGTATTTGTAAAACATATCCCAGTAATCCTGCAACGCGCCACAGCCATTGCCCATAGCGTGAACGTACTCGCACTGGTAAAACGGTCTAGGGTCATCGCCCTTATCAAGCGCGAATTTTTCCATAAGCTCGAGCGACGCGTACATGAAGCTGATAACGTCAGGACCTTCCGCGTAGACGAATTCTTCTTCGGTGAATGTCCAAGCCGGACTCTCGTAATGTATGTAGCGAGTGCTGTCAAGTTCGCGGATAGCTTTTATCATTGCCCTATGGTTATCGCCGTAAGCTGATTCATTGCCGAGCGACCACCATATAATGGATGGGTGGTTTTTGTCGCGCTCTACCATTCTTACGGCGCGGTCAACGAAGGCATCTTTCCACTCCGGTTTGTGCGTAAGCTCATCTTTTACATGGCACTCAACAAAGCCATGCACCTCTAAGTCTGCCTCGTCAATAACGTAAAGTCCGTAGCGGTCGCAGATGTCAAACCAACGCGTATCATTGCAGTAATGTGAGGTTCTGACACAGTTTATATTATGCTGTTTCATGAGCTCTGCGTCTTTTACCATTGAAGCGTAATTTATCGCCTGACCTAAGTCCGGGTGTATTTCGTGGCGGTTCACGCCTCTTATCTTTATGGTTTTTCCGTTTACAAAGAGTTGCCGGTCTTTTATCAAAACTTCGCGGAATCCCACGTTCAATGCCTTAACTTCTAGAATCTTTTCACCCTTTAATATCTCAATCACGAGCTTGTAAAGATTCGGCTCATCAGCTGACCACTGTTTTGGCTTTTTGACATCTGAAGAGATTGAAACGTTTTTAGTGGCTTTCACGGTTTCTGTAAGAACGCTCTTATTTTCGCTGTTTAAAAGCGTATAGCGGATAGATTCACCTGAAGTCTTGCCGCCAACCTTGATGTTGAGGTTTAACTTTGCGTTTATGTATTTATCGTCAAATTTTGTTACAACATAAACATCGGCAATATTCACTTTCGGCGTATAAATGAGAGAAACCGAGCGGAAGATACCGCTTAAACGCCAATAGTCTTGGTCTTCCAAGTAGCTGCTGTCAGCAAATTGTAACACCTTTACCGCAAGCAGGTTTTCCTCACCATCTTTGTTTAGGTAAGAGGTGATATCAAAGTCAGACGGAAGGTGCGCTCCCTTTGAATAGCCCACTTCTTTTCCGTTTACATACACGTAAAAAGCGGAGTTTACGCCCTCAAAGTGGAGGATAACGTTGCCGCCGTCAATATTTTTAGTCTTAAATGTCCTTCTGTAACACCCTGTAGGGTTCTCTTTTGGCACAAACGGCGGGGTGGTAGGGAAGGGGAACTTGTAATTTATATAGTATGGCGCGCCATACCCCTCTATCTGCCAGTTGCTCGGGACATTTATTAAGTCCCAATCGCAGTCGCAAAGCTCGGTATCGGAGAAATCTTCCGGCACAAGTTCAGGTCTGTCATATATGCTGAATTTCCATTTACCGTCTAAGTTTTGTACACGCTCCGATAACGCAGTTGCGTTTGTGAGCGCTTTATCAACGCTGTCATATGGGAATATGGCAGCGCTTGCCGGTAAACGGTTTTCCGCTAAAAGTTGCGGATTTTCAAAATGATTAGCTGTTCTCTTCATCATTTTAAGTTTCAACTCCTGTTATTTGTTATTTGATGATTTGTATATATTTCTTATCTGGTATGCAACCTTGTTCTGTGACTCATGGTAAGTGCGCGCCATCTGTTCTGAGAGCAGTCCCATGAGTATACACTGAAATCCCATAACTAAAAGCGCGGTTGCAATAGGGAGCAGCGGGCTGCGAACAATGTGCATTTCCGGGTCGTGGAAGTGCACAAGACGAATTATGGCGAGCGCAAGCACGATTATGATACTGATGCCCATGAGCATTAGCCCGATACCGCCAAAGAGGTAAATAGGTTTGCCCGCAAAGCCGGTCAAAAATTTTACAGTCAAAAGATCCAAAATAACCTTTCCTGTTCTGCCGATGCCGTACTTTGCTTGTCCAAATTTTCTCGGATGATGGGTAACCGGGATTTCCGCTATTTTAGCGCCGATAGAGTTTGCCCATGCCGGGATAAAGCGGTGCATCTCGCCGTAGAGGCGAAAGCCGGTGATAACCTCGCGCCTGTACGCTTTTAATGTACAGCCAAAATCGTTCAATTTCACGCCTGTGGTGTTTGCGATTATGGTATTTGCTATTCTTGACGGGAAACGGCGGATAATATCATCTTTGCGGTCTTTTCTCCAACCGCTCACAACGTCATATCCTTCGTCAAGTTTTTCCATAAGCCGTGGAATATCTATCGGGTCGTTTTGCATATCAGCATCCATAAGTATGATTATATCACCGATAGAGTTATCAATACCGGCAGCGATAGCCGCTGTCTGTCCGAAATTTCTTCTAAATTCAACTGTTGTAAAATTTTCGTCATCTTTTGTCAGCGTGCGCAGAACCGCAACGCTCTTATCTGTAGAGCCATCATCAACTAAGATGGCTTCCCAGCTGTATTTTTCATGGTCCATAACTTCATGGATTGCCTTGTGCAAGATAGGCAGCGTCTCTTCTTCATTATAAACCGGAATTATTATTGAAATATCCATTTAATAATTATACCATTTTTGCGATTATGCGTAAAGGGCGAAAGTTTAATATTTTAAGATTTTTTACGCTTTATTTGTGCAATACAAGTAAAAATTACACCTATCAGCGAGACATTTTACAAATATATGTGTCAAAAAGATGGATAAACTATTTACTATACAGACAAAATCATGTATAATATTAATAATGGTAGATAATGAACACCAAGAAGATATAATAATGACCATTGAAAGCGATAAACCTGTAATGCACTGCTACAAGCATCCGCTTATAGAGACGAAGATTAGCTGTGGAAGTTGTGGTCGTCCTCTTTGCCCGGATTGTGTAATGGTGGGGCCGGTCGGCGTTCGATGTGAACGATGTTATTATGGGTATACAGATGAAGAGGAAACAGAGAATAGCGTTATAAACGATGATTCGTCTGTAAAAAAAACAACATTCACCATTTCGTTAGTGACTGCGGTTATCTTTTTTGCCATCCTATATATCTTTAACCTTTTATTTTATAAAGAGGCAGAAATTGCGCTTTACAACGTTATTACTGCTGCGCTCTATGGTCTTATAGTGGGAGTTATAGTGCGCGCGAAATTTAAGCGAAGAAATAAAGGCGTGGTAAAGTGGGCAATGCTCTTTGTAATGATCTTTACACTTTTGACCGGGGTTACGTTGGTGTTGATGTTTGGTAGCGAAAGCCATTTGTTGGTGAATTTATTGGCTAATTGCTTGGCACAGACATTTTTAGCAGTTAGTATGACATATATGTTTGGAATGAGAAAAGGAAAAAATAAAAGATAAATGGAAATAAAAGAACAGTTAGATATTATAAAGCGAGGCGTTATTGACCTCGTTTCTGAAGAAGAGCTGATAAAAAAGCTTAAAGAAAACCGCCCTTTGCGTGTAAAATTTGGCGCAGATCCTTCTGCTCCGGACCTTCACTTAGGGCACTGTGTGCAGCTTCGCGCGCTTAGAAAGATGCAAGAGTTAGGGCATATGGTGATGTTTTTAATAGGTGATTTTACCGGCATGATAGGCGACCCTTCGGGGAGATCAGCCACACGTCCACAACTCACCCCTGAAGATGTCGCTGCAAACGCGCAGACATATCTCTCGCAAGCAGGCAAAATCTTGGATATGGATAAGGCAGAAGTTTACTTTAACAGCGATTGGATAAGCAAATTGACCTCGCGCGATATGATAGAGCTTGCAGGAAAATGTACTGTAGCGCAACTTCTAGAGCGTGAGGATTTCGCAAAACGCTTTGCCGAACAGTCACCGCTCGGGTTGCATGAGCTCTTTTATCCGATATTGCAGGGGTATGACTCTGTGGCGCTCAAAGCAGACATTGAGTTTGGCGGAAGTGACCAGACCTTTAATCTCTTTATGGGCAGACAGCTCCAAAAGGCAAATGATCTGTCGGAGCAGGTTATTATTACCCGTCCGCTCATCCCCGGTACTGACGGTACAAAGAAGATGAGTAAATCGCTCAATAATTACATCGCCGTGCTTGATACGCCTGACGATATATTTGGCAAGCTTATGAGTATACCTGATCACTTAATCCCGATGTATTTGGAGTATCTGACTGATGTTCCGATGGCAGAAATAGCACAGATGGACGCTGAAATGAAGTCCGGCACGTTAAATCCGCGAGACGCAAAAGAGCGTTTGGCATTGGAGATAATAGGGTATCTTTACGATAGCGCGGCTGCGGCAAACGCTGCAAGTACTTTTCGTAGCACATTCTCCGGGCGCGGAGGAACGCTTGAAGATTTGAGAAACGCAGCTGAAATAATAGAACTGGATAGCGATATTTTTGCAAATGATATACCACTAGCGAACCTCATCTGCAATATAGGACTTACCACTTCATCGGGTGAAGCACGCCGTCTTATAAAACAGGGAGCGGTCTATATAAATGAGGACAAAATAACAGACGAACAGTATAAATTTACGCCGGAAGTTGATCAACTTATCCGTGCCGGAAAGCGACGACTCGCAATTTTAAGCGAAAAAAAATAACAGTTTAGGAGTGAAATTAAGCTGATGAAAAAAATTATTGCCATACTATTATTAGTAACTTTGAGCGCTGTAGCGCTATGTGCCGGAAAGGATAAACCAAAGCCTATAACAGCTGAAGAACTTATCAAAAGAGCGAATGCCATCTATTATGTTCCGGCATTGAGTACTGCCAGATGTGAGCTTGTTGTGCCATTTATACAAAACGATGCTGAGCTTAACAGTGACGGTAATTTGAAGTTTTATTACAGTTATACAGCACCAAATGTGCATGATGTCACTATTGAGGGACTTAGTGAAGAGCGTCAGACATTAAAGGCAACACTTTTAAACCTCCTCCAACCTATAGCAGAATCCGCTTTCCCGCAAAGTCCGACTCTGGATACTGATAACAGGAAGGTTGAAATAATAAAGACCCAGAAGAGGATTGTAGACCGCAAATCTGTTCCATACTATTTGGTTATGAGCTATGCCGAACGTGCTGAAGACGGCAGTATAGCTAACCCTAACGATATTGATGTTGCGCTTTTAATAAACGAAGATGGGCTTATTGACCGCTTTGACTACTATATGCCTGTGCCAAACAGTACATCTATGACAGTTATCTCTTACGGCATTGAAAATGTTAAGACCGATTTTGGTTACCTTTTCAAAAATATGATAGCAAAAGCCGGTAGTTACTATCAAGATGAAGAGATTGAGTATGGGGTGACAAACGGATTTATGTTGCCGACAAGGTATGAAAAACGCCTTTTGAACAACTACAATAGGGTGGATACTGCGAACGGAACATTGCAGGTTTTCTTTAAAGATTGGATTGCAATAGGGAATTGGGGCTATGTATTTTGATGATATTTTAATAAATAGAAGATCGATACGCTTTTATAAACCGGATAAAATTGAGCCGGAAAAGATAGAGCAAATCTTACAAAACGCGGTAAAATCACCAACTGCGAGAAATGCGCAACCATGGGCGTTTAAGGTTATTGATGACGAGAAAGTTATCAACGACATCTCGGACTGTGCAAAGGAGTATATGCTCGCGACGTTAGCAGGCGACCCGGCGTTTATGACGTACAAAGAGCGTTTTGAGGATGCGGGCTATAGCTTGTTCCACCATGCACCGCTTCTCTTTGTCGTGTATGCTACGAACAACTCCACCTCTGCTATGATGGACTGCAGTATGGCGGCATATACCGCAATGCTGACCGCAACAAATATCGGCTTGGGGAGCTGCTGGATAGGGCTTTCGACCCCTTACTTAATGACTGATATGGCACGCGAGAAATTTAATTTACCGAGCGCTGAATACACTCCGGTAGCGCCACTCGCGATGGGGTACGCTAAGTACCCGGTGAATAAAATACCGGTAGCGGAGAAAAATCCGCCGATCATTCTTTAGTATTAAGTAAAGTATTGGATGAGATAGATGAATAAATAAAACGGGCTACCAATTGGCAGCCCGTTTTTCGTACTTAATCTATAAGATATTTATCTTTACAATTTTGCTTTTACTGCGTTTACTACATCGTGTGGGGTAAAGAGCATACCGCCGGTACGACCGTAGAAATTGACATCACGCTTGCCGGCTACAGCGATTTTTATATCGTCAATCATCTGCCCCATGCTCAGCTCAACAGAGAAAATCTGTTTTGCCTTGTCCGCAGCTTTATTAAGTTGCTCATAAGGAAATGGATAAAGGGTGATAGGTCTGAATAAGCCGGTCTTGATGCCCTCTGCGTTCAAAATCTCTGCCGCTGTTTGGCAAACACGTGACGATGTGCCGTATGCCACGAGTAAAACATCAGCGTCTTCGGGGATATTCTCTTCATAGCGAAGCTCATTTTCAGCGATTTGTTTATATTTCTCTTCAAGTTTAAAGTTCATTTCTTCCAAAACTGCTGAGTCAATGTACAGGGAATTTATAACGGCACGCGCACTGTTTGGGTGGTTTTTTGTGCCTGTCGCAGCCCAATCCGGTGCGTCTTTTGGCTTAAGAGGTGGTCTGTCAAGTGAGACCGCTTCCATCATCTGTCCCAAAATAGCGTCTGCAAGCACCATAACAGGGGTGCGGTATGTATCAGCCAAATCAAAGGCATCGCGGGTGAAATCATACAATTCCTGTACCGAATTTGGCGCTAAAACAGGTGTTCTGTAGTCGCCGTGTCCGCCACCGCGTGTTGCCTGAAAATAGTCGCTCTGTGCTGTTGCGATATTCCCCAATCCGGGACCGCCGCGCACAACATTTATGATAACAGCAGGAAGCTCTGCTCCCGCAATGTACGAAATACCCTCCTGCATAAGAGATATGCCCGGGCTTGATGAGGAGGTCATAACTCTAACACCTGCGCCTGCTGCTCCATAAACCATATTTATGGATGAAACTTCGCTCTCGGCTTGCACAAATGCTCTGCCGTGCTTAGGCATAAGCTCAGATAAATATTCCGGTACTTCATTTTGCGGGGTAATAGGGTAGCCGAAAAATGCCTGACATCCGGCGTCGATAGCTCCCCAACATATTGCCTCATTTCCTTTTAAAAGTTTACGTTCGCTCATATTAGTCTTTATATACCTCTATACACAAATCCGGGCAGATAGTAGCACAGATTTTGCATCCTATACACTTACTTTTGTCTTCTTCAGTCATCTCAGCCGGGCGGAAACCCTTGCTGTTTCGCTTTTCGGCAAAACTGATACATTTTTTCGGGCAATTTTCCATACAGAGCTGGCATGCCTTGCAGTTTTCGATATTTATAGTTATATATGCCATACTTATATTATACACCTTTTTTTATCTTTTCGCAAGAGTTATTCTGCTCTGTCAATGTAAAAAAAGCGGCTTTATAATATTATTCGTCATAAAATTATAAAGCCGCTGAAAGAGTTTTAGTTTTTTAATACTATTTTAGGATGTTCTTTGTTTTATTTATGATATCCATTTCAGCTATTTTTGCTAGGATAAAGGTGGTCAATGTTAATGTTATAGTAACATGAAGCCCTATAGTTGACCCTTCTTCGTACAGCGTGGAAGGTATAAACGGCAAGAATGCCTCCCATATATCGAATGCTTCTGCCCCGGTAGACCACATAGACCCAATAGACCCAATAGTTGGTATTATAAGCCAGATGATAATGAGAATCAAGCCGGTATAGAACGCTGAATATTTTGGCACTATCAGGTTAAAGTATTGCGCTAAACAGCCACAATATATGAGCGTGAGACCATACTTAACGATGTCAATTGGTGCTATGACAAAATTGAGATCTGCTCCAAAAACATTTTGGTTAATCTTACCGCAAACAATGCTGAGCGCCATAAGACATATGATGGCAATAATAGAGTATACTATAAGTATGTTTGTTGCCGGAGCATCTTTGTTGAAGATATATTTTTGTACAAAGCCGGTTTTTACCTCACCTTTAAAACGTATAGCCCACTTTATGACCTTTTCTTTGTTTGGAACTACAGCAAATGTGAATAATATTGAGAAAATAGTTAAAATTATACCGAACATTATTGCCTCTCCGCCTATTACGGTGCCGTATTCAGAGTCATCCGGGTTGCTGAGAGTCAAGAATGATATTATGAAGGAAGATATCATAAATATGGTTGTCGCTACAAAAAAGACGATTGGTGATGAGCGGCGTGTAATAAAACCACTGTCCGTGCTTTTTATCTTTGAGCTGAATAAATCAAAGATGAAAATCGTATAAAATAGCTGCTGAATTATCGCAAAAACAGCTAACTGTATGATATCCTCTCCAATTGCTGCAATATATGATAATGGCACAAATGAACAGCTCAAGAGAAATACTATCGTCGCGCTAAAATCTTTGATTGAAGATGATGAGATGGCTGTATATAAGAGACTAATAAATATAGGTAAAGCGATAATCAATAAAAATATTACGATCTTGCCCTTCAAAATATACGATAAAAATGCTATAAAAGTGTATAACAACAGGGTTGAGGTGACAAGTGTTATCAGGTAAACAGGGTAAAACATCCAGTTAACATGACATGCGTGTGCTGTTATTAGAATTATCGGCAAAAGTATCAGCCCTAAAATTATACAGGCGATTGGCGCGCCAAGAATCAATCCTACAGCAGTTTTTTTGCTGCTAAGTGGCGTTATTCTTAGAAACTCAATCATATTGCTCTCTTTTGCCCTTGTTATATGGAAAAACACATAAATCGCACCAAAGAGTTGGAGGATAATTGCTTGAAGACCTATAAGTGCAACTAAAATAGCCGGGTTTTCACCAAAGCCTTCTGATATGTGAAGTGGCTTGGTGGCCAGAAATATCATATAAAGAGCGATAATAAGTAACCCTAAAGAAGGAACAAAGGTCTGCGGACGCATATTGCTGCGCCAATAACGCATAAATATAGGGTTTCCGGTGAAGAAATTACGCATTCTCTTTCCCTCCGTCATATTTTTCATCTGTTAAAGACATAAGATATTCTAAATCCATCTTAACCTTGCCAAAGGATTGAACAATCACCTCATTACTGATAAGCTCAGTGATAAGCGCGCCTATTACATGGTCGTCAGTGCTGTCAATGAAGGAGAAGCTGATAGTATCTATAGTTGCATTAGTGTTCTTTACTTTACCGCTTGCATCTATAATCATTTTTGCTTTTTCAAGGTTTTCCTTAACCTCTATTTCATATCTTATTTCTTGTTCCGGACTTTCCATTATTTCGTCAATATTACCGGATACGACCATCTTACCTTTTTCCATTATACCTACATGGTCACATATGTCTTGTAGGTCAGGCAAAACGTGCGAAGATATTAAAATAGTCTTTCCCTCTTCTTTTTTTTGTAAGAGTATCTTTTTAAGTAACATTCTTGATGATGGATCAAGGCCTGCTGCCGGTTCGTCCAAGATAAGGATATCAGGGTCAGCTATTAGCGTCTTTGCCATCATGAGCCGTTGCGTCATACCGCGCGAAAGCCCTTTTACAAAGTCATTACGTTTATCGTGTAAGTTTAAGAGGCGGAGATAATAAGTTATAAGTTCGGGACGTTCGCTATCTGCGATGCCGTAACATGCTGCAAAGAGGTCCAAAAACTCCCAAATCTTCATGTCATTAGCATCTATACCAAAATCGGGCATAAATCCGGTCTTTGCGAGCGCTCTTTCACGGTCATTTATAGCATCAATGCCGTCTAGGTATATTTCACCGCGAGTGCTCTCCGTAAGCCCCATTATGGCTCGCATAGTGGTGGTCTTGCCGGCTCCGTTATTGCCGATAAGACCGTAGATGGCGCCTTTTGGCACAGTAACCGTTATGTTGTCCACTGCGCGCAAAGTGGTTTCGTAGTCCACTTGCAGATTAACAATTTTAATCATTATCCTCGCCTCCTTTATTCTGCTGTCATATCTTAGTTTTATATTGAGGTGTTTAAAAACTCTATTGCGTTTTTGATATCAACGTTTTGCTGTTCGCCGCTGATTTCGCGCTCAATGGTAAGGGTGCCGTCAAAGCCAATCTCTTTTAATTTTTTAATGAGTACAGGGAAGTTAACCCTTCCTTCACCGATTGCTTTTTCAACGCCAAGTTCTGTGCCGCTTGTTGGGTATTCGCCATCTTTAGCGTGGAAGTGGCGGACATATTTGCCGAAAACGTCAATAGCGTCAACAGGATTGCCGTTGCCGTACATGAGCATATTTGCCGGGTCTAAATTAATGCCGAGGTTGGGCAAACCAACTTCTTCAATGCAGCGACGGAGAACCATAGGTGTCTCTTGACCTGTCTCAAAGTTAAAGTTAATACCTTCTGCAAGACCGTACTGCGCAATCTCTTTTATTGAGTTTATAACGCCGATATAATCCGGGTCTTTTGGGTTAGGGGATAAGAAACCAACATGTGATGCCATATCCTTGATGCCGAGCCAACGAGCGATGTCTACACCCTTTTTAAGCTCTTCTGTTCTCTGCGCTCTTGTTGCAGGCGGCATAAGACCGATAGTTGACGGACCGTCAATATAATCCCATACTGCAGAACCGGAGTAGCCGCACCAAAATAAGCTGATTTCTACGCCGAGCTCATCAGCAAAGTTTTTTGCTGTTTTGCACAACTCTTCATCTATGCTGTTTGGAGCCCATGATACCAACTGACATGAGGTAAGCCCGAAATCTTTAACTTTTTGTAATTCTTCTTTTACATTTTGGTCAAAATTAACCAATACGCCGATTTTCATTTTTATAAAAATCTCCTTATAATTTTATAGTTGCGCGTTCTCTGACGCTCTTCTTTTCAGCTTCAATTATTCTCATAGTATCTAAAGTCGCTTCCGCGCTGGCACGGGTCGGCTTAACACCATCTTCCAAGCACTTATAAAAATACCTTAATTCCGCATCATAAATAGATATATTTTCAAGTTCCGGCACGCGTGGGTCTTCTCTTTCGGGGTAAAGGGTTAACACGCCACCGACGTATTCAATAGTAGCGCGTTCATAAGTTGCCATAAATGTCATACGAAACGGTAATTTTGTCTTTGGCAAGCCCCAACCACCTTCTGCGACAACGATGGGACCATATGCACCATAGTCATAGCATGTGTGAACGTAATTGATGTCCCCTTCATTCTCAACGCCTGCGCTTGATACTGCCTCAGGCAGACCAAAACAGTAGGCGATAAAGTCTGCATCATGAATGTGTAGGTCAAGTATCGCGCCACCTGAGAGTTCCGGGTTTAAATACCAGTTGCCCTCGCTCCAATCCGGCGGACCGAGCAAACGAGCAAAATTTGCGCTCAAAAGTTTGCCGTATTTTTCAGTGTCTTTGAGTTCTTTTAGGTATGAATATTCCGGCGAAAAGCGTATGCATTGAGCTATCATGAGGGTTTTTCCAGTTTCAACGCTAGCGTCTGCCATCTCTTTTGCATCCGCAATACTTCTTGCGATAGGTTTTTCGCAAATAACATGCTTTCCGCTCTTTAATGCCGCGATGGTCACTTCCTTGTGCAAATATGTCGGCAGGCAGATATCCACTGCCTCGATTTCAGGATTTTTCAGTAGCTCCATATAATCTGTATACGGAGTAAAATCGGTAAATGTGCCTGTATCTTCAGTTTCTATATTAAACTCAACGCGGTCTTTCATGGCCGCGCGTTCCGGGATGATATCGCAACATGCAATAACTTTTACCTTGTCAGGATTATTTTTGTAAAAGGGCAGGTGAGCTCCTACAATGCCTCCCATGCCGATTAAGCCAACTTTTATCATTGTCTCTTCTCCTTTTCTCTTTTAATATTCTATAATGCCTATTTTGTCATTATTATCTTCTTGAGAGATATTTTTTGCAGCAAGTATAAGGTCTTCCAGTTTTGCTACATTTCTAATATTTGTTTTAGCTATAGTAATACTTATCTTTAGGTCATTTGCTTCAATCTTAGTGTTTGCTGCATTTATCTGATCTACTATACGTACTGCTATCATCTCAACAGAGGAAAGCGGAATATCTGTAAATATCGCTGCAAATTCATTTGAGCTGTATTTAAGCGGAAAATCTTTTGGCATACGGATATTATTTTTTATTGTCGCTCCAATAGAGACGAGCATCTTATCTATGGTATTTTGGTCATACTTTTGGCAGAGCTCAACCATATGGTCTATCTTTATAAATATCGCTATTATAGGTATACTTTTGCTCTTTAGCGGCTTTAGTATATCTTGGTCATAACGCGCAACAGCATCGTAAGTATATATGCCGGTCATAGGGTCAATATTACTATACGCTGCGCGCTCTCTTATATCACCAACGTATATATTATGCCTATATAAAAATAGGGTGGTTAAAAGGGCTATGAAGAGTATGGTAAAACTGATAAAAATTATCTTAAATACCAGCTTTGTTTGATCCATCACTTTATAATAGTTCTCAATGAAAATATCAACACCGAGAAGACCTACATACTTATCTGATGTTGTGTAAATAGGAATCATTCCCGAGATGTATTCATCTCCATACTCGTCATTTGAGATTGAGATGCCTGCCTGTTCCTTTTCATAGAACGGAGCGTCATAATCACGCAGGATAGAGTAGCGGTTTTTGTCGCTTAGATACTCTTCGTCAATTCTTATATAATTTGAACCGTTGTCGTACCTATTGTTTGTGATATTAACATTTAACAGCCAGATAACATCAAGCTTTGTACCCTTTTTTTCTCCATAGTGCTTTGCGTCAATATTATCTTCTATTTTGTATTTTATCCTCTCTTCAGGCAATAGGTACATCACATAAGCGTATTTTATATCAGTATTTAAGTTGTTGGTGCTGGTGATGGAGCGAACGATTTTTTCAAATCGCATATTGGTTTTATTGCTCGGCAACTCCTCGTATTCAAGGTCTAAAAGCTCGCTAACCTCTTCATCGGTTATTACAAACTGCCCGGCTATAGCTTTGGATATTATCTGTGCACTATCTTGGGCTATATCAAAGTAACTGGCGTTTATCTTCCCTATAACACCATGATAAAGTGGTATACAGACGGAAACGTATCCGGCAAAAATAACCAATAAGGCGATAAAAAATGCTTTTTGTTTCAACGTTGTTTTCATAATCATTATAATTATATATGATACAAGTGGTTATGTCAATCAATTTTCTTGGCATAAATTCAAATATTCACAACTTCCGCACTCTTTTTTTTCTTTTCCTGTTCTCTGTATCTTTCCCGCTGTGATTTCTTGATATAGTTTCTCTATTTTGTCTTCACATTTTGTGAGCAATTCTTTCCACTCTTCAGCGTTAAAATATTTGAATGTTTTATCATATACGCTCTCATAGTATTTTTGCGCGTCATCTTTTAAGAACTTTATATCTTCCTTGTTCACACTCAAAAATGAGCAACCGAGAATGTTTGAGAATTCCCCGGTTTTCTGCAATGCTAAAATGTAGAGCAACCCTTGAAGCTTCCTTATGTTTGTGACATCTGAGTTTTTAGGCGTTTTATTTATTTTATAGTCAACTATTATAGCGGTCTTTGGGTCGTCGTCCGCGATGTCGATTCGGTCGATAACGCCTTTAACCTTCACATGCCCGATTGAGACATCCTTGAACTTATGTTCAAATGCTGTTGCATGTGTTTTGACTACATCACTAAGTTTATATTCACGTGTTATGAATTTCTCTGTTTGCCCCTTTAGCTCTTCAAATGCTATCTTATAAAAATACTCATCATCGCCACCGGAAGGTAAATAATTTGGCAACTCTTGTTGTAAAACATTAACAGAGAATGTAAGGATATCGTCTAAATCAAAGTCAGCTAATTTTAGTGATGAGTTTTCCGACTTATTTTTAAAATGCTCAAAGGTCTCTTTCAGCACATCGTGAACTATAGTACCACGTTCCAGTATGGTAAAGTCATATTTTAAAGGCTGTACGTCTAAAGCGTGGCGTAAAAACCATTTGTACTCGCAAGAAATGTAGCACTCCAACTCTGTTGCGCTGTACGCTTTTTCAGCATAATGCTTTGTGTATTCGCTGTCCACTATCTGTTGTAGCTTTTCAGTCCTATCTTGTAGTGCTTCGCAAAACACCTCAAAATATTCCGGGAATGTATCTTTTAGAAAATCTGCCTTTTCTGCTGTATGTGTACCAAAATTTAAGATGGAACGCTCAACAAAATCCTCAATGGTTGCAGAATTTTTAAAGTTTAGCGCAACATCTTCAAATGTATAACGTCCTCTGTTTTCGTACGTTTTGGGCAAAATTTTCTTAATCTCATGAACATAGTCGCTCACCTCCATTCTTTCACCATCAATATCGCCGGTAAAAAAGCTTAAATAAAGCTCATCTGTTGCGCAGTTTATGGCGCGGCAAAAAAGGGACATCTCGTCCTTTTCCTGATCTTTTCGCATTGTGATGGAAAGACCTGTCTTGTTTTTTAGGTTTTCATCACGCTCGTAGTCCATCAAGATTGGTGATTCTGCTGTAAAAGATGGAAGAGCGCCATGCTGCATATTAACTATGAAGACCACTTTAAATTTTTGCCCGCCAATGCTGTTCATATTAAGAAATGGTATCGTGGCATTGTGCTCTTTTATATCTATAGTCTCTTTGCTTAGTATGTCGCAAAATATCTCCAAGCAGTTTCGCAGATTTCCAAGCCCTATTTTATTGCCGCTGTTTGAAAGGGTAGAGAGAGTTTCAGAGATAGTCGCGCACACTTTTATATCTGTTGAGTTTGTGGTTTTGCTCTTTATATATTCATCCATAAAATTTTCTATCTCAGTTGAGTAGTTTTCTTCATTTATGGCGTTTACAGCAGTTAGAATATCAAGAGCGACATTTTTCACCTCTTCATTTTTTATCTTCTCAATATCATAATGGGAGATTATCTTTTCTTTAAAATCATTGTTTGATCGCGCTTTTTTCGTCCGTTTCATATCCTCTTCTATAACGCAAATATCTTCATATGTAAAGTCAAATGCTGCAGATTTGAGGAGCTTAAAGAGGTGTTCAGCCCTTACTCCCATGAGCTTTAAAGAGATGAAATTGTGAACAATTTTCCCTGAGTTTGTGGAGATTATCGGCTTTTTGGGTGATTCTAACGGCAGTTCATACCTTGAAAATGTGTTGTAGTATGTATTGTGCAGTTCAGATATATTTCTTGCTACGCATGCAATATCACCGAGATTGTACTTTTTACTGCTCAAGAGTTCTTTTATAGTAACAGCAATCTCTTCAGCTTCGGCGAGCGAGTAGGGGGATTCTATTATTTTGACACTTTGGTCGTCCACATCAGCTGATGCTGGAGAGTTTTTAAAGATATTGTCTTTTAAAATATCTAAATTGCTCTCTTTTTTCTTCTGTTCTTCAAAATACCGTTTCTTAACCGGTACTCCCAGCTCTTCAAAGTATTTTTCTATATCCTCCATCGTGTCAGTTTCAGGCGTATATTTGGTATATTTTCCATCTTGGTCATAGTCAAAGATGAGGATGATTCGCTTAATATTTCGTACTAAAACTTTTATAAAGTGTATCTGTATGGGGGTGAGGCGTGAAAATCCGTCAAAAATAACAGTATTAAGCCCTTTTAGCACTGATTTATCTTTTTTTATAGTTTCCGCTGCTATCCACATAAGCCCTTCGCGGTCATAAAAATCGTGTGAAATAAGCATGTTCTGATAATTTTCGTAGAGTGTTGCGAGTTCTTTTAGCTTTTTTGCATAAGATTTATGCTCTTTTTCATTAATCTTTTCACTCGCTGACTTTAGGGTTACGCTATCCACCATTTGAACTTTTAACTCGTCAATAATGAGCGATAGTTCATCAATGAACCCATTAAATTTGCTTGAGTTTTTAAAAAAATCCAGTTCGGTTTCTTTGACGATTTTTTTTAAAAGTAAATGCCGTGTGATGTCGCTTATAGGAGTTTTATTTTCAATTTCTCGCCTTGCAACTTCTTGTGTGAAGGCGTAAAATATATTTATAGGGTCATTTAAGAGAGTATTCTTTGCAGTATCAAAGTATCGTCTTTCTATTTCCAGCTTTGTGCCTACAGTCGGCAAAATATATCGCGCGGACATAAATCCGTTTTGGGTAAGCTCATCATTGAGTAACTTTATGGCTGTGGCGGTCTTTGCAGTTCCGCTTTTACCTATCCAAAATTCTATTGTTGCCATCTTTTGTTATCGTTTTACTGTTGCTCTTATACGTTCAATATCTTTTTCGTCAACTGCGCGTTCAAAGCTGCGGAATCCCGCTAACTTGAACCCATGTTTTTTAGCAAGTTCGCCAATCTCTATTACCTTTTCAAGTGACAGCTCCTTGCCTAAACTGTAGCTTTCGTATCGGTTTTCGAGTGCCAATATCATAGTCTCTGCCATGCAAGCGTAACTTGTTTTGGGTGGGAATCCGAAATTGAAATTAAACTCAACATCACCCGGAACAGCGACAACGCCGCCTTCTATAACCAAAACATCGTCACGTTGCTCTGCCACCTTTACCGAAACATCGCGCGGCCTTGAGACATCGCAGACTACAGCACCGGGCTTTAGGTGTTTTGGCTCAACCACAGTGTCAACGCTGCTCGTGACTGTTATTATAATATCCTGCTTTGGTAGCGCCTCGTCAATATCTGTAGAGATTCTCGCTGTAATATCGCGGCTGACCTCGTCCTTAATTTCCGCTAATCTCTCTTGGTTTCGCCCAATAAGTGTAAGCTCGCCCGCGCCGTTTCTTGCGGAAAGGTGCGCTGCCACGCGTCCGATAGAGCCTGTTGCGCCGATAACTGCCACACGAGCTTGGCTCATATCAACTCCTAAAAGCTCTGCAGCTTCCTTTGCGCCTTGGATAGCAGTATAACATGTGTAGCTGTTTCCGGTAGTTATGGCGACATCAGTCTCTTTATCTACGGTGATGCCACCATCTCCCGCGACTGATGTATATGCGCCAAGTCCTACTATTTTAGCTCCATGTTCTTGTGCAAGCTGAGCTGATTTTATGATCTTGTTCATGACAAAGCGGTTAGGAAGTGTCATAAATTGTCGTGGTGTTAAAGTACAGCCGGTAAACCACCCTTCGGCACGTGCGCCGGTTAAGGACTCAACGCCTTCAATGTGCGATACATACATAGGCGGAAGATGTTTTATTAAAAACTCCATCGATGATTCTGGCAAATAGTTCGCGATTTTGAATTTTCGCGCAACATCCTTTTTGGCGGAAATCGGATGTAGTAAAAAACCAAATTTGGCTGTTATATTATCAATCATATATACTATTATATCTCTTTTTGCACAATCCGTCAATATGGGGCATTAAATTTATATGACAAGCATAAGAAAAGTCTTAAAGTCATATAAATACAGCACTATTTTACTAAAACACCGTTGACAACGCTTTTTAAGTTTGTTATAATTATCAACGGCAATTTAAAATAAGCAAAAAAAGTCTTTAAAATATATGGAAGAGCGGTGAGGTTAAGTAAAAAGACCAATTCCGCCACTGTAAGCGCAACCGTGATAAAACCGGAGAAAATCTGTTTTTGAGTCGGGAACATTTTTTTAGAGATATTACCGTAATCTTTCGCAGTTAAAGGATTGGTAATAAAATATTGATGAAATTAACTGCGTGTAAAAGTTAGGTTTTTCTTGACTTTTAGCGCATTTTTTATTTAAGACTGCGTTATCGTGCTTTTTATAAGCTTTGATAAATGCGGTCTTTTTTTCTAAAATGTTTTTACTAATGCGAGTTTATAGGATTTATTAAAAATATTGCTTGAAAAATTGCACGAAAAAAGAGGAGATTAAACTCAAATGACTCGAATGAGTAAAATGACAAGGGGGAGGGGATTTACCCTAATTGAACTTCTGGTAGTAATAGCGATTATCGCGATTTTGGCTGCCATACTATTCCCCGTATTTTCAAAGGCACGTGAAAAAGCAAGGCAGACAACCTGTACTTCAAATCAAAAACAGATAGCGCTTGCTGCTGCGATGTATTCTCAAGAAAACAACGAAACGCTACCGTCTGACAATTGGACGTCAGCATTGGACATTTCCGGCAAAATTCTAAAATGCCCGGATGCTCCAAAGAATCAATCTGTCAGTTATATTTTCAGTATATTATTGGCAGGGAGATCTGTTCCTGAATTAAACTGTGACCCGGCAAGTATTTGGCTTACCGCAGACGGAATTAATGGCGATATTACAACTCTCGGCGAAGGTGAATGGAGACACGATAATAAGCTTATCATTGGCTGGTTAGATGGGCATGTGACTCTAGGTTACGGTACGCAGATGGATTATTATTCACAGCTTAAGAATATTTGTGAGCCTGTAAGTTTTTTTGCTCCACCAGGTGGGTGGGGTGTCCCCTTTAGCTTTTTAGAAAGCGATGGTAACGGAGGAATTAAAGGTTTTTTAGGCAGTAGCGATTATATGACAGGGTGTTCGGTTTATAATGAGAAAGGGGATGTCGTTTTTGAAATGACAGGTTCTTCTTCATTTGATATGACGCGCATTGCATATGATGAAATTTCAAATCGTATTGCTATTATGGGATTTGGGTCACCGGTGCCCGGATGTAATGGATCTGTGTATGTATGCGACAAAGATGACTTATATAATAATGGCGGCATATTAAGGGTCAATACAAAAGATTGTATACCTATTCAGTCATCAGCTTATTGGATTGACTTTGATGATGCGGGAAATCTTTTAGCGTATCATAATAATTTTATTTCTCATGTATCTATTGAAGATAAAAAAACTACTCGACTTATTGATACTGCCGGTGCTTCAGCATATATGGCATGCGATATGGACATGTTATTCTTTAATGATGCCAATGGCTCGTGGGGATCCGGACTTCCTGGGCAAATAGTTATGATTTCTTACAGCAAGTTGCTTAGATCTGTTATGGAACGTGGCACACACTATACAATGGCTGAAGCTCAGTCTGCAAATTTTGGTAAGGTTGTTGCTACAGGGTTTAAAAGTCGCGTTGGCACAGCGCAAGTTTTAAAAACAAACCGGAATGGTGATCTTTATTTGTCTACCCCAGACTATGGTATGTATGGTGAGTCTGTATCCTATATGATTCGCGGTGATGCACTATATACGGTGTTCAATGGTAAAATACCTCCTATAACTCCTGAATCCGGACCTAGTTTTGTAAGAAAGTTTACTCCGGATCCTGATAGGGATGACTGGAGTATGCCGGCATATTTTGTAGGTGATGATATGTATATAACTTATAATGATATGATGTCAGGTAATAATTACGTTGTAAGATATAAATGTAACTAAATGAATAAGCGCATGAAAAAAATGTTAGGTATCATACTTGTCGCTGTTGTCATCATTGCTGTTGTTGGAATTTTGGTTGGCAGAAGAATTAACTCCGCAAAAATAGAAAACGAAATGAACCTGCAATATGGTGGTAAACATAAACCGGTAGGGTATCAAGCACTGCCCGATAAAACAGCAGAACTTCAACCTTCTGTTGAGCGCGAAATAAAAGAAAAGTTCGCGTCAGCACAGATTGCCAGGGTTGAATCTGCTGAGGGTGGTGATAATCTGGTGGCATATACTATAGCTGTTACCGGCGAAGTTTCAGACCAAGAGTTTGTGAGTGCTATTAGTGATATCTATATAAAATATCGTTATAAGGGATATAAAGGTATTTTATATCTTTATATTGATAATCAGATTATAGGAGCTTGTCCGTCAAGATCGATAAGGTAATTTTATGCGATTAAAAAAAATAAAAAGAGAGAAAAATAGGGCTGACAAAAAGCGGATAGATAAAAGATTTGTCTTTCTGTTAGCCCTTTTTGTTTTTTGTTTCTCATTTTTGGTTGTACGTATTGTAATAACAACTATGGAGGAAACGAAGATTGCTAAGCTGGAAGCACTACACTATGGTGGAGAAATTCCGGAGGAGTTTAAGCCAAAATGGCAGAAAATGCCTGACAAAACTTTGGAAATTCATAATGATTTAGCCGCAGAAGTGAAAAAATGTTTTCCCGGAGCATCCATTGAGCGGATAGAAAACGTTGAAGATGAATATATTTATATTATTAAAATAGCAGAAGGTACGGACAAAGAGTTGTTAAAAGATAAATTAAGGACAATATATGTGAAATACCGAAATTTAGGATACAAAGGGTCATTTTATGTATACATAGGCGATAACTTTTTTGATTCACTCCCTCATAGAGGGTAGGATATGTGGAATATGCCCTGTATTTAAAGGGTTAACGATGGTTGTTTCTCCACACCAAAACGTAAGGCAATCTATTTATAAATAGGTTGCCTTACGTTTTTTATTTAATTTACCAAAAGCAGTGTTTTTTTTGGCAAAATAAGAGCTGAAAAGTCTTAAAGTCATATAATACAGCATCATTTTACCAAAACTACGTTGACAGTAGCTCTCAAGTTTGATATAATTACCTTTGGCAATTTGAAATAGGAAAAATCTTTAAAATATATGGAAGTCGGTGAGGTTAAAATATTAACCAATTCCAACGCTGTAAGCGCAACCGTGATAAAATCGGGAAAACCGGATTTTTAAGTCGGGAACATTATTTTTTAAGATATTACCGTAATCTTTCGCAGTTAAAGGATTGGTAATAAAAAGATTGGTATTTAACTGCACTTAAACATTTTTTGTTTTAAGTGCTTTTATTTTTTAAAGACTGCGCTTTTTTAGGGTTTTAAGATAAAAATCCTTTATAAAAGCAGCAGTTTTTTTGTTTAAACAATCTTCCAAAATTACTAAAACGGATGACTTTATAAAAGAATTGTCTAAAAAATAATTTGTGGAGAGACAAACAAGATGAAACGAGGCGTAAAAAGAGGTTTTACCTTAATCGAACTTTTGGTGGTAATAGCGATTATCGCTATTTTGGCCGCCATATTATTCCCGGTGTTTTCAAAGGCGCGCGAAAAAGCGAGGCAGACACAGTGTACTTCAAACCAAAAACAGATCGCAACAGCGTTTATAATGTATGCACAGGAAAATGAAGAGACATTGCCGGGGGAAAATTGGACAGCTGATATTGATGTTTCCGGCAAGATATTGCGTTGTCCAAATCAGGGCAAAAATCAGAGCGTGGGATATATTTACGATATTATGCTCGGCAATAGAAAACTTGCAGAGTTAGACGAGAGCAGTTCATCATTATGGCTTACCGCTGATGGTATAAATGGGGAAATGACTTCGCTTGATAACGGTGACTGGCGTCACGCTGAGCTTATAGGTATCTCGTATTTGGATGGTCATGTTTCCATGAGTCGCGGCACAGCTACCGACCAGTGGGCGCAGAAGTCGAGTATGTCGGAGAGTGAACTTATCAATCCTCCGTCAGGTACTGCATATATCGCAAATGATGGTACAGCGTTTGTTACCGCATCTGATGGCGTTTACATTGACGGCAACAAGGTCTTAACTGTAACTGACGGCGGAGCTTATGGGACTGCAAAATTGGTCTTTTCTCCAAAGGGTGGTGAAGCGGTTCTGGTTTGTGCTGACTCCGATTATCCTGCTAATGTCACATTTTATAATTTGACCTTAGATGATATCAAAAACGGAAATAAGACATTGTCTGCGGCAGGAGGCATTAAGGCACCGACAAATACTTATAATATTGCAATGGACGGTTCCGGCAATATGATAGTATACCACGACGATAAAATATCTCAAGTAACGCTTAACGGCGGAGTAAAGGAGCTTATACAGGTTACCGGAAGCTCTTCAGCATCAGCTGTCGTGGTTAATGGGATATTGTATTTCTGCGATAGTTCGTCGGGAAATATTTACGGTATAAATTACGCTGAAGTTTTATCAAAATCAGCTCCTATACTTCATACTGATGCCAGTGTAAAAGTTGTTGCTACAGGCTTTTCGTCAGATTTATCTTGGGGTTCTTCAGGTCCGCAATATCTTACAGCAACACCTGGCGGTGACCTCTATCTTTCTATTGCCGGCGATGCGTGGGGAAGTCCGGTAGTTGATACCTGCGTGTCCTATATTTTGCGCGGCGATATTCTTTACAGCGCGCTTATCGGCAAACGTTCAGCTGTGTCTATCAATGATGGTGAAGCGGTTATGCGTATGTTTTCGCCTGACTTGTCACGCGACGACTACGGTATGCCGGCATACTTTGTCGGAAATGATATGTATTTAATATACGATAATGACAGTTACGGAAAAACAGTAGTAAAATACAGAGGGAATTAGCAAGTTGAAGAAAAGTAAGAAGGAAATAATCGTTTTAATTATCTGTTGCGCGCTTTTAGTTGCAGTCGGCGTTGGATATCTGGTTGTAAATAAGTTGAATGCAGGTAAGAAGGTAGCAGAAGAGCAGTATTTTGGCGGTGATGTAAAGGCAAAACCAAAGTGGCAAACAACACCGGATAATACCGAGAAATTGCAACCGATAATAGAGAAAGAGTTTAAAGAAAAGTATGACCTTGTACTTGAGCCAATTGATGCTCCGACAGGAATTAAGGTGTATGTTGTTCGTGTCACAGATGCCGATAAGTTGGATGAGTTGGCAAAGAGCTTGCAAAAAGAGTATATCAGGTACAGAGACCAAGGTTATAAAGCCGGTTGGCATATTTACTTAAACGATGATTATAAACAATCTTTTCCGCCAATGCGTGCTGATTAGTGTGTAATATGTAATGAAAAAATCTCTTGAGTTTTCAAGAGATTTTTTTTTGCTGCACCTTCAAACATAGGGGTAATTGTCTTGAAAATATCCGTGAAAAGGTGTATAATAGTTAAGATATGACAATAATTTATTTAGTAAGACATGGTGAAACAGTGGCAAATGCTGCACAGGCCTTCCAGGGTCAACAGAATAGCCCACTCAATGATGTTGGCAAGGCGCAAGCAGATACAGTGGCGAAAGGTCTTGTTGAGACAAAATTTGACGCTGTTTTTTCCAGTGATTTAGACAGGGCTGCAGATACAGCTGCGGCTATCGCAAAGGAGCAAGGTTTTTTAGGCGAAATAACCCTTGACACGCGTTTTCGCGAAGCGAATTTTGGCGAATGGGAAGGGCATACGTACGAAAATGTGATGAAAACCTGGCCGGATATAGCTAAAGCATGGCTCAAGGATTCTTATAATACCCGCCCGCCGGGCGGTGAGACCTTAGACGAAGTAGTCAGACGTGTGAGCGATGGGCTAATTGAAATTTCCGCGAAATACCCTCAAGGCACGGTTTTAGTGGTCTGTCACGGCGGTACTATTCGCGGTGCTATATGCTTTGCGCTCGGTGTTTCGGCAAATATTTTTTCCAAAATAAGCATAGATAATTGTTCTGTTACAGTAATTTCTTTGGATGAGAGCAGGGCAAAGCTTAAGAAACTGAACCTCACTTTTTAAGGTGATGCTTTAAAAAATAAAAAAAATCAAGCGTATTTTAAAGTACGCTTGATTTTTTTTATTCGTGTGGTTTATTTTATAGCGGCACATATTGCAAATCAGGTCGCCACCAGACATCAGACATATATTTGAGTAAATTATTATAATTTCCACCGTGGTTGGTGCTGGCATATGCTTGCTGTTGGTTTACTGTTGCAGCTATTGCAAGAGTATTTTGTCCTGAAGCATTTTCAGTGTAACCGTGGAATTGGTATGTTTTTATTCTTCTGCTGCTTACGGTATCTGCTTCCCAGATAAGGTTAAATGCTGCAAAAAGGAGGACTTGCTTATTCTCTTTTGCACTTCCAAACGGAGGAGTGGTAAAGCGGAAGGTGGCAGTCACAGTTCGTGGGTCTATGGAAATCTCATTTACCGTAAAGTTGAGGTGCGGATTTTGTGATATCTTTTCAGCTGCATTCCTAACATCACCGGTAAGTTTAGTTATCTCCGATTCGCTCATATAGTTTTGAGTATCAACAATAAACGGCGGTCTTTCAGCAGAGGTTTCTGTACTGTTATTGCCTCCATTATTGCTGTTGGTGCCATTTGTTGTGTTATTTTGCTGTTGTTGCGCAGTATTTGAGTTAAATCTGCTCGTATCAATAGCGTTAATGTTTGGTGCTATTCTTGTTATACCATCAGGGAGTGTTAGTGCGTTTTGGTTTGTTGTGTCAGTTCCTTGAGGCGGAAATGTTGTTATAATACCATCTTCGTTTGTTTGGGGACTTCCAAGAGGTGTTTGACGGACAACTTCCTGTTTTGTCTCGCCAACAGGTGGGACGGTATGTGTACTGTCTGCTGATGGCCATAAAAGGACGAAAATTACCGCAATAATAGCCAGAGCCACTGCGCCAATGATTATTGTTGTAGGGGTTAACTTAAACGGCTCGCGCGGCGGAAGAAGGTCTTTGGTCTCTGCTGCCGCTGTTTTGCTGTCAAATACATTGTTTATAGCTACAGCGAGCTTCTCTTTATCGTGTGTATTGTTAGGGTTTAGTTGAACTGCGAGTTTATACCATGAGATCGCCTCGTTCCATTCATGCTTGTCCTTGTGCAGATCACCCATTAAAGAGTGTGCGGGAGCTGATGAAGGGCAAGCCACTACCGCCTTGTGGCAGATGGCTAGAGCTTCATCTATACGTCCACGGATGCGTAAAAGATTCGCCTCAGTAAGGAGTTTTGAGGCATCGTCACTAGCGATAAAGTTTACCGGTTCGCAAGTTACGCACTTTCCGTCAACTAATTTTGCGCCGCAGTTACTGCAAAACATAATGTTGTTATCCCTGTTTTTCCCTGTTTCTATTTATTATTATAAGCCAACCTGTTGATATGATTATAAGTAAAATACTCACAACTTGAGCTAGTGATAATCCATAAAATGTCGGAGATCCGACTTCGTGAAATCTATAGATTTCCATGACAAACCGTTCAATGCCCATCAAAATCAAAAATATAAAGAGCACAGTTCCCTCTTTTATTTTATCATAAAATCGGAAAGTTAGCAAGTATACGACTATAAAGATAATAAATGCCATCGCAGTTGAGTAGAGTTGCACCGGATATTCAAATAAATGTGGGTCTACAGTCGGCACACCGCCAAGTATCTGATGTTCTGTTGTTCTGCCAAAGCAGCAATGGTTTAAAAAGCAACCGATTCTGCCAAATCCGTACGTTAAAGCCGCGGCAGGCACTATAAGGTCAAATATTTTTAGTGCAGGTATTTTTTTTACAAAACTTAAAATTATTACGGCAATAATAGCGAGTATCAGACCGCCGTGAAAGGACATTCCATTTATTCCTGTGGTCAAAAGCTCACGGCTTATTAAAGGACCGCTGTCCGGTGCTATTATTACGTATAGTATTCTGCTCCCTAAGAGTGCTGCTATGAGTATGACAATTGAGATGTCGAGCAAATCTTCCTTTTTTACTCCCAATTTTTTCGTTATTGGTATGGAAAGGATTATTGAGAGAAGAAACCCGACTATTATTGCAAATCCGTATGAGCGTACCTCTAATTTGCCCATATAAAGGAGTAACCATAAAAACGTAGCAGAAACCACTAAAATTATTACAACATCAACAATGGAAGAAGAGGTCAGTTTGCCATTTTTCTTTAGTAAAAGAAGATAAATGATGCCGCATAAGACGAGTGCGCCAAAGATGATACTTGCGACTTGCATGGTGATATTTACAGTGAATAACACTTCTAACATATTATTTTTACTCGTCCTTACCTTTTATGTATTTATTCTCTATATAAATTATATACGCGGCAAGCAGAACAACGCCTGTTGTAATGAATATGTCCGCGAGGTTAAATGTTGGAAAAAAATTAAACTCAATATAGTCGACAACAAAATTTTTCGAAAGTGTTGCATCATAGCGAAACGTTCTGTCAATAAGGTTTCCCAAAGCTCCTCCGACAATAAAGCTGCCGAATAAAAATGTCCATCTGTACTTAAAATATGGGCGCAAAAAGAGCGTGAGCAGAACTATTATGACGCAGGAGAGCGCGATAAGCACTAAATTATGAGACGTGTTAAATAAGCTGAAAGCTATACCGGTGTTTTGCCTGTAAGTCACGCTAATTATCCCATTTATTACGGAAAATCCTTCGCCAACGCCGAAATTTTTAACAATAACATTCTTGATATATTGGTCAAGAGCGGCTATAATCCCTATAACAAATGCGGAAAAAATTATCTTTTTTATATTACTATTCAAGCTTTCTTTACTATCTGCCCTCTATTTTGTCCTGACAGTCGCGACAAAATGATGCCCACGGCAATGCCTCAAGGCGGCTGCGGTTAATCTCTTCTCCGCATGCATCACACATACCATATGAACCTTCACTTATTTTTTCAAGTGCGGTATTAATCTTTGAGAGCAAATCCTCTATATTTCCCTCAATAGCCATCTCTTTTTCACGTTCAAAGGTCTCATTTGCCATATCTGCAGGGTGGTCATCAAAGGTTGACATCTCTGCCACTCGCTCATGTTCACCTGTTGCTATATGCTCTATAAGCTCATGCAAATCCTGCTCAAGACGTTCTTTCTCGAGCAACAATTTTCGCTTTATAGATCTCAAATTGAGAGCCTGTTCATTATTTTGAGTCATATTATACCTCTTTTTATATAATGTATACTAAAGTTCTACTAGGATACCCCAAAAACCTCTTTTATAATCCTAAGATTGTTAAAAAAGCGGCAAAGTCTGATACCCCAAGAGCTTCTTTGTTTCTATGAGACTTTCTTTAAGTCTATCCTCTTCCCATTTAAGTATTGCCTGTTCAGATTTTCTCTCTTCAAAGGGGAACAGATGCTCTGTTTCTACATACTCTGATGGTCCGCGGCGCAAAATATCTGCAAGCGCACGCGCTGATATTCTTGGGTAATCCACCAGATATTGGTCTGATAAAAGTTCAACTTTAGTGCGTTCAGCAGCTGTGTTCAAAAATACATACATATTGTCATTAAATTTATTCAGCGTTTTTAGCACATGAAGCACATCAACAGCGCCTTTCCCTATGGCAGAGTTTATGAGCATAATTCCGCTTGGCGTTCTATAAACCATGCTATCACTGACAACTGCGCTTGTAAGGTATTTTCCGAGCAGCTCTGCGGCATCTGCCGGCACTTCCGGTACTGTGAGAGAGTTTGCCATATTGTAAGAGACGCTGAAATTTGCACTTTCTGCTGCTTGTACAAAGGGGAGAATGTCTGCTGCTGCTGCTGAAACTCCATTTTCTATGGCCAGGGTTATCTTGTACTTTTCAGCGGTCTTTATAGCAACATTTAGTTCATTTAGCGTCTGTTCCAGCCGTTCTTTTCGTGTTGAAACATTCCCCTTCAAATGTGAAATAGATGTCGTTACCTGTTTTGCACCCATCATATGTGCGGCGCGAATAAGGTCAGAGAGATATTCACCATCTAAGCTGTTTGTTGATATAGCTATGGCTAACTCCGCTTGCTCGCACGCAGTGCGGATAGCGACAGTCTTTAGCATATCCCATTTACTAGGCACATTTTGCGATATAAATTCGCTCTTTAACATTATGGCATCAAGGTCGAGCTTTTTCGCCTCTTCAACCATCTCCACAGGGGTCAGTACGCCTTTTCCCACCGGTTGGTAGTCACTAAGCCCTGCACGTAACATGTATGATTTTGAATCTAAACCTAATCTCATCTATTTCTCATTTCTCGTTCATTAGTAATGTATAACTTCATTTGCGCCCTTGTCCCTTTTTCGTCTTTTTGGTTTATTGACAAATCTGTTTACCAGCAACATTCCGCAGATAAATCCTCCGATATGTGCTAAGTATGCAATGTCGCTCTGTTCGATATTTTGTAGCGCTCCTAAATGCATAAGTTGTATAAAAAACCAAGATATTAACACCAAAAAAGCCGGTAATCTTACCAAAACAACGACTATACAAGTATCAACTTTTGCGTAAGGAAATTTTATCAAATACGCACCCAGTACACCGGAAATAGCTCCGGATGCTCCGATCATGGGTATATCTGCGCTCGCATTTCCCAAACTCGGTATACCTTGTGCTAAACAGGCAACAATGCCGCACACACAGTAAAATATTATAAATTTGATCGGCCCCATAATATCTTCAATATTATTGCCAAAGATTGACAAAAATAACATATTGCCAATAACATGAGAAACACTGCCGTGCAGAAACATTGACGTAAACATAGTACCTATAATTCTAAAATTTTCACCGAAATCGAGCGAAAACTTCGTTAAATCCCGTGGCAAAAACGCATACTGCATCATGAAGTTGTGATTTTCGTGTTGCAGTAAAAACATATATCCAAAAATTACGACATTTAGTGCTATAAGTGATATTGTAACTATGGGAAAGTGCTTTGTTGGGTTATGGTCACGAAATGGTAAAAACAAGTTGCTCCTTTTAGTGTATGTTCGTCTCTTCTATAACTTCATTTATGTTGTCAGCGGTTGTGCCTGCTTTTACTCTTATCATCACATTTGCACCTTCCGGCTTGTCAAAAGTCTCATTAATCTTCTCGCCAACGCTTACCTGTGCTTTATCTCTAAGTATGACAACAGAGTCGTCATCATTTATGAGTTCTATGCGTATGTAGTACTTTTCAAGCTCGCCAAAGACCGGTGCAGTTGTGCTGAAAGTTGCTTTCTTTATGGGTATCTCTTCAGCAATATAGATAGTCATAGTTCCCTTTCTCGGGACAGTGACATCAGCGGGTGGATCTGTTCTTGAGACCGTGCCCAAAACAACATTATTATTCGGCTCTTTGGCTGTCTTTATGGTGAGCTCAAAACCGTTACTCTTTAAGATTTCCTTTGCCTTTTCAAGTGTCTGTCCGGTCACATCAGGCACAGCAAAAAGTTCTGCGCCCTTTGATACCACAAGCTTTACTACGCTTCCGGTGTTAACATCAGTTTCTGCACGTGGCACTTGTGAAAGTACAATGCCCTTTTCTGCTGTATCGCTATACTCTTCTTCAACTGCGACTTCAAGTCCAAGTTTTACAAGCTCAGCTTTGGCATCAGCCACATTTTCACCAACTAAGTAGGGAACGCTCGCTTTGACATCGTTTGAGGTTGGAGGCGCTTGTTGTTTGCTATTATTGTAAAAGAGGAAAATATATGCTGCTATACTTCCAACCAACAGAAGAGTTATTACTATTATCGCTGTAATTGCTGCATTATTTTTCTGTTCTTTTTCCGGCTCTTCTTCCTTTTCCGTCTTCTTCTGTCTTTGTGGCGGTGTTGTCGGCGGTCTTTCGATAATCATCGTATGATCAATAGACTCTTCACGTTTGCCGATAATAATAGTATTTTCCGCAGAAAGCTTCACAATAGCACGCTTAATGGTTGCCGCAAATTCTCCGGCATTAAGGTATCTAAAGCGTGGTTCTTTTTCGAGCGCGCGGTTGACTATATCTTCAATCTCTTTTGGCACGGCAGGGTTAATAGCGGTAATAGGTGTAGGGATGTCATTCACCTGTTTTTGCGCTATAGACATTGCTGTGTCACCTTCAAAGAGAGTTTTTCCGGTAAGCATCTCGTACATAACTGCGCCAAGTGAATATATATCAGCCGCTTCTGTTGCGAGCGCGCCCTTTACCTGTTCAGGTGATATGTAATGCACACTGCCAACTATAATACCGGTATCTTCGGTGTCGGAGTCAATTCTCGCTATACCAAAATCGGTGATTTTCACCTTACCCTCATTGTTTATGAGTATGTTGTGCGGCTTTATGTCTCTGTGTATAAGTCCTGCTTTGTGCGCTACCTCAAGTCCTGAGGCAATCTGTTCAGCGATAGAAAGTGCATTTATTAGCGGTAACGGACCGGCATTTGCTCGCAATTTTTGTTTTAAATCTGTGCCTTCGACATATTCCATCACAAGATAATATGATCCTTTGTCAAAACCGGTGTCATAAACTCCTGCGATATTTTCGTTTTGTACCCTTGCTGCAGCTTGTGCCTCGTGGCGGAATCTTTGTACAAATTCGCTGTCGCTCGCGTATTGCTCACGCATAATTTTTATGGCAACCGTTCTGTCTAAGAGTAAATCTTGTCCTCTATAGGTTGTTGCCATGCCACCTTCGCCTATAACCGCATCCAGCTTATACCTGTCATTTAATATTATACTATCCATAATTTGTTGACCATACCTTATAAGAGTTACCATATTATACCACAATTTCGCTCTGCTGTAAACAACAGGTAATAATATTATCGAAGCTAATTTTTCAACATTTTTTTGCTTGTCAAGCATAATTTCATTATAGTGCAAAAGTTATGCGAAACAAAATATATAAAATAGTATGAAATTCTCTTGACTAAAGGGGACAAAATATGTATAATATTAAAGTGTTTTTATTACGCCACTGTAGCTCAGCTGGCAGAGCAGCGCACTCGTAATGCGCAGGTCGGCGGTTCAAATCCGCCCAGTGGCTCCAGATTTTCTTTTTATAAAAATTGCTGTTTTCATTCTCTTTATTGCATAAGAGGAGGGTAAATTATGAAATACGGTTTAATTCTGCTAATGGTTTTATCTTCTTCCATTCTGCTCGCCCAAACTGTGTCTCCTTGGGGTTATGAAGATGATGGGAAAATTTATAAGATTACTGAAGTAACTTCCGCTGGCGGCGCTATGGTTAATATTCAATACAGTAAATCTTTGGTAGGGAAATATGGACTGGTCTTATATGTTATAACCTGTGAAACAAAGCAGCATCGCTTGTGTGGAGTTTTAACGGAAATGTATCTGTTCCAATTGCCCAAAAAATACACCTTAACACTTGAAAAAATAAAAGAGTTTGAGAAGGTAACAGCGTATCGCCTTGTTTTTCAATATGACCCGGATACTGAAGAGAATTTAAATATATGGACTTTTCCGGGAACTCGTAAATTCAAAAGAGATATCGAGATGATAGTTTGGCTCGATAATGCTGACAATGAAGATAATTATTGTGGCTCTTTTGACCCCGGCAAATATTGGAATTACATACAGATTTATGATGAAAACCTAGCTAAAATGCGAGAAATGTCTGCTAAAGAGTATCACGATAGCGTGAGTGATGTCTATATTTATTTTATTGAAGACGAAATAGAAAAAGCTAGCGAGCATCTAAAAGAGTATGGAGATTCTAAAAGCTATACATTTAAGTATAGTAGAGATATATTGGATGTTATTAAAAAATATGACCCTGACCGGGCAGAAAGATATGTCAAAGAAATAAATGAGTTAAGAGAAAAAGGTGACTTTTATGATACTTCTTATAATCTCTTTGAGGGCATGAATAATGATGATAGTTATGAGTGGGCACATAGAATATAAATTCACAAAAAAATCCTAAAATCCCCCCCCCCACTTGACAGTACAAGTATAATATCATATAATGAGGTAATATTTATGACGGAGAGTATTTACGATCATGTTTTCCGATTTTAGCGATACGCTTTGGTTGATTTTTTACTTTTTTATATTATTTGGAATGCCTATCGTTTTTTTGATAGCTACACTTGTGAGCGCAAGGCGTAAGAACCCAAAGCCCGTATATTTGGTGATTTTTATAATATCTTTATCTTTTAGCATTGGCTACATGTTTTTGAGTCAATGGACTATTAATGGGTATGTAAATGAAGATTATAGTAGAGCCATTGTTGATGTCTTGAAGGTTTCTAACGATAGCGGCAAATGTTTTTATTTGACCCAACCGTATAGAGGTGGGGCGTATAATAAAAAGAACACACTACATATAGCAGACAGAAAGACCGATAAAAAAATAGTTCTTGCCGAAGGTGTTGTAGATATCTTTATTACAAATGACGATAATTTTGTTTATACTGATGGCAGGGATATCAAACTATATAATGTGAAAAATGGCACTGAAAAGGTTTTATTGACAGAAAGGTATATATCGTCAATATCCGGCAGTCCGAAAGGTGATTATATAGTTTTTACAACTTGGCTCAGCAGCGATCTTGCTGTCAATGACGTACAACCTTATTATTATACCCATGCTATTTTAGACCTTCCGGAAGTATCGTCGTATGATAGTTTTAAGTATTATCAAGACAATGACGAGGTGGTCGGTGGCATTTACCTATATAACACAAAAACAGCAGAAGTAAAGCCCATACCGTTTGATAAAAAGTATGGCAATTACCCGCTGTTTCCGAGCGTGTCTGAGGATAACAAGGTTATATTCTCTGTTTATAATAATATCCTGTCATATAACATAGATACCGACAAATCTTCTTTTGTCACTAACGGTCGATGGCCGAAAATCTCTGAAAACGGCAAATATATTGTATTTAGGGATTCTACACGGGCATTGGAAGGTCAGAAGTTTTATGATGTTTACAGGTATGACTTAATAAATAAGGAGCGCCGTTTGGTAAGTAAGCAAAAAAATGGCGAAAATGATATGTTTGACCATGGAATTGGTTTTACGCGAACCGCAAATATCTCTTCGCACTTTATGGATATATCTGCTGACGGCATGACAATAGCTTATTCTACGACAGATTACGGCAAAGAGAGGTTAACACCACGCTCTGTCAGTTACTACAGCTTCAAAACAGGGCAGACAAAAACTATTACACCGCCGGAAATCAACGAAAATTGGAGAGAAAACAACACTTTTACCATTGCTCTGTCCGATAACGGCAAATACTTATTGTATTCCGGTTATGGTACTATAAGCAAAAAATCTTTTGGTGTGCGTTTGATGGATTTTAAAAATGATAAGGTTATACGTGTAAAATAGGAGGTAATTTGGCATGAAGAATAATTTTTTAGATTGGTTTATTGGTATTTTCATTTGTCTTACCGCGTTGCCGTGTTTGATGGCGGTTATGAGGGTATTGTCTACGATGGTCGATGATGTTTCACCTATCACAATGATACCTTGCCTGATTATAGCTTTTACTTTGGTTTTGAGTTTTGTTATAATAGTATCCCCGATAAACCAGACGCTTACGGCGATTTTATCCGCAATACTAATGTCATTATTCAGCTTTTTATATTTTCCGCTTTTAATAGGTCTGATTATATTATCAGCAATTATAATTTATATTTTTCTACGTAACAAGGATACTTTAAACATTGAAAAGTGGGTTTCATTTTTAAAACAGCGTACAGCCAAAAATCTATTGATAATCGATTGGATACTATGTTTAATAATAAGTGTCGCGTCGATGTATGGCTCATTTTTTATAGCAAATAAAGCCATGGCTCAAATAGTGAGTAGTTTTCCGCTCTTTGAGATAGTTTCACTATTTGGTTTTTACTTTTTGTTTGCGTTGTTAGCTATATCTTTGGTCGGTGGATATGTTCGTAAAGCAGTAGTCGGCATAATCTGCTTTATCGGAAACGCGTTATTATTCGATGATGCTTTATTCTTTACAGGTATTATCTTTTGGGGAATATTTTTAGCTACGCTTTGCGGTATATACCTTGAATGGCGAGCGATTAAGGCAAGGGACACAGATGAAAGCAGCTGATTTGATGAAATTACTGAAAAAATATGGGGTTTTGGAGCGATTTCCGGACTACGTTGTCAAAAACGGCAGGGTGTTGAGGAAACCGGTCGGCTTGGTCGGCACCTCTTTTTTATTTAGCGGTTCGGGCTGGGAGAAAAGGCGATGTACCCTATTTTTTGAGATTTTTCCATTATACGCGCCAACGTATGGAAGCGGTATACTGACACCAATTTGTACCGAAAGTCATTGGGATTGGTGGTATTTTATGAACGAAGATGAAGAGCAGGACAAAGAAGAAATCTTGGAAATGGAGCGGGGCATGAATGCTTATTTGAAAAAATATGACCAATATCTCTCTATTCAGGGGATGGCATACAACTTAAAGTATGATACGTTTTCATCTAGCATGCATTGCACATCTCATATTATGAAATATAAAGCTTATGCCGCCATTTTGTGCAGTGATAAAAAACGTGCTTTGGATGAAATGAATAATTTTTACAATTACTGCTCCTCTTTCACGCACGAAAAGGCGGATTGGGAAATAGATATGGAAAATCATATGCGAAAAATGGAAGCATTACTTCGCGAAGATATTATTTTAGCGCAAGAAGAGCTTTTAGCTATAAGACGACAGAATATAGAAAAATTTAAGTGGGAAAAAATAGCCATAGATTATACCGTTGACGACCTAAAACAGTTTGCGCATAACACAAAATATAAAAAGTTTTTTGATTTGTTTAAGAGAAAAAGAGCGTGAAAGCACGAGAATTTTGATAGGATTACTAAAAAGCATTTCTAAAAGCTTGTGGCATTTTTTTTAGATATTACCGAAGACTGTATAGTAAATTCCACTGTTTTCCACTTGAATTTTGGCTTAAAATAGTGTATAATTCTAGTATAAATATATCAAAAAAAGAAAAAAGCAACAAAATGCTGTTGAAACCTCTTCTTTTTTAAAAAATACGAGGTTTTACGAGGTTTTTATGAATAAAAATGTTATTTTATCGGCAAAAAATATCGTATTTTTTGCGGAAAATATAGGTGGCTAGCTAAGATATGACTTGGATGTGTCGCTAAATACGAGGTTTTTAGAGATGCCCTATATTTAGGGAGTGGCATACGACTAAAATACGATATAATCCCACGGGCGGCTGTAAATCTTATCTTATGAAATATGAAGCTTATGCCGCCATACAGCTGACGACCTAAAACAGTTTGCGTACAACAAGAAATATAAGAGATTTTTTTTGACTTGTTTAAGAGGAAATAGTATGGAAGAGCGTCTTTTACCGAAAAAGATAAAAAGAGCGTGGAATGATTTTTTAAAAGCCGTAAAATGTATTGAAGAGCATGATTTAGTGGGACTGGCTGAGATTATGGCAAAGCATCCGGAGCTTATAAACGAAAGAAATCAACTCTATCGTGGATATTCATTGCTCCATTACGCTGTTATATATGGTATTCATCGGCAGCAGTATGAGCTGATATCTTACCTTATAGATGAGGCAAAAGCTGATGTTAATGTACAAGATACTCAAAACTTTAAGGCGGCAATACATTGGGCAGCACAATTTTATGATGTAACGCTCCTTGAAATATTGGTTAATGCCGGTGCTGACGTCAATATTAAGGATAGATATGGTGCGAATGCAATGAATTATGCAGTGTCTGACACTTTTGGCGAAGTTATTTGTGCCTTTATCCCGCATCTTGTAAAATATGGTGTTGACATTAACAACGTAACGGGTTACGGCTCTACAGCTCTGTCTGACGCTATGACTTATACATTTTGTGATGTTATTGTGTGTTTAATAAAGTATGGTGCTGTTGTAAATAATGAAGACTCGCCGTTGTGTTGTCTAGAGTTTATGTACGAAGGTCATCTAATTGAACTGTTGGAATTTGGTGTGCGAGTCGATACCCCGCTATATTTAACGCGTAATAATGAGAAAATAACGCCTCTTCGGCTTGCGGTTGAACTTAACGAATTGTCAAAGGCGAAAATATTGTTGGACTATGGTGCAGATCCCTTGTTCAAATACGCGGAAGAAGAGTCTGCTTTTGAGTGCGCGACCTCAAAAGGGCATACGGATATGGTTGAGCTTTTTAAGAGATATATTGACGGTCAGGTGGAGATAAAAATACCGCAAAGAGTGGCAGAAATAAAAGCGCAGAAGAAAGAGGACACCGGAGGCATGTATTTTTTGCCGGACAGAATAGAGAACCCAACAACAGAGTTTGAAAAGGCGCGGTTTTTCATCCAAGAGAATGATTTGAGCGCGCTCAGCGAGATGATGAGTGAAGATTTAGCGCGTCAATTTGAAGATAAGGGTGTTGACGCGTATTCGCTGCTCCACTTTGCGACAAGCTTTGGTATGTACCATAATAATAAGGAGATTATCTTATACTTAATATCTTTTGGCATGGATGTAAATGTGAAGTCAAAAGAGTGTTTTACAACCCCGCTGCACCTTGTGGCAAGTGAGTGCAACGCTGATTTTATGACGTTTTTGCTCTCTTTGGGCGCTGATACCGAGAGTAGAACTGACTACGGTAGTACGCCGATGCATTATCTTTGCAGTTATCATGCGAACGAGGAAGAGAGCTGTAAATGTATTGAGATTTTGCAAAAACATGGCGCTGATATAAATGCAGTGAACGATGGGTTTTCCACGCCTTTATTTTTATCTATTGAGAATTTTAGGTATAATATCATGAGATTTCTCGTTGAAAAAGGCGCAATAGTTGACCATATGAAACTTGGAAGCAATTCTCCGCTTTTCACTGCGTATTGGGAGGGAGAAAAGGATACGGACATTTACCTCTTAAAACATGGCGCGAATCTTGATGCTCCGGTGCAGCCGAGTCTTAGCAGCACTGATAACAAAACCTTACTTCATTATATGGTGGAGTTTAACAATTTAAAATATTTGAAGGTTTTACTGAGTTATGGCGCTGATCCCTTGGTCGAAGACAGCTACGGAAAAACTCCGCTGTATTACGCTGTGCATGGTTATCAATCCGAGATGGTAAAAGCGTTGCAAAACCATATTAAACCGAAAAAAGGTTAAGTGATGGAAGACACCTTTAAATTGTTTTTTTGGAAAACTCTTGACATGGCGTATAAAAAGTGTTATCATAAAATCGTATGGTTTTGGTTTTATAAATGGAGGACAGTAATTTGAGGTTGAAATACCTTTTACCGATGGTGATTGTGCTTATAAGTACGGTGATTCTCCTAGTTGGACAGGATGATTCAGTCGAGCAGTATACAGGAATCGCCATGGATATCCCGAATGATTTTGGTGCAGTATTCGGCAGAGGAGATGGAATTTATTTAGGCAGAGATGGCTTTGGTAAATCTAATCAGCCGGTATATGAAGATGTTTTAGAGATGATGAAAGGTAATGAAATGTTTAGCTCCACAGGAGATATAAGGTCGCTCTTTCTTACACCACTTGCCGGCATTGATCTGAACTCTGTGAATATTTACCCTTTTTACGCTAAAACAAGCAAGAATGGAACGATATTTTATTTTGGCTATGTTCTAAACGGGAAAAATTATAACACTCTCGTGCATACTTATGGCGCAAAAGAGTGGAAGATAGATAATATTTTAATCAGAAATTTATCTGTTGCAAGTCTTGTTAGCAATACCGAGCACCCGCAAATAATTTTATGGCAATGTTATGATAACAACTTCCAGGATACAGGTAAATATCGCGTGGCACCGCAGTTTGAGCGTTTAACTACTGTTACTGTGAAAAATAACAAACTTGACCTTGAAGATGTTGGTGAAAATGTCGCTGACGACTTTCTGTCATTGCAAAATACTTATGACTCATACGAAATGAGGAGTTTTATAGTCTCTCCAATTCAAGATAAAGTTATGTATAAAGCTCCTGTTAGCTACGGTTTTACAGATAAGATGATGGCGAAAATAGGGGATAATATTGTTTTGTGTTGGGCTAATGACAAGCCATACAAAGATGTTTACTTTAAAGACATCCCGCTATACAGTAGTGATCCCGAATTAGATGAAAATACCGGCTTTACATGGTACATTTTAGATACAAAAGCGAATAAATGGTCTGCTGAGTACGATTTCTTTGATGTTGACAAGCTTGCATCTTCTTTGATGCCAAAGCCGTTAACAGAGCTTGCGCAAAAGTATGAAGTTGAGATTAAAGCAAATTGTAATTTTGATAATATTTCCATTTGGAAAGACAGCAGCATTATTTTTAAAATGACAGGCTCTTTTACAGTAGATAAAGAGGTTATTAACTTTGAGGCGCTTGTGAAAAAAGCAAAGGGTGAAGCTGCAAATATCATAATTTGGAACTTAACTTATGAGTATAAGGGACGCGCTACATATAATCGTCTCTGGCATCCTATGATGAATGGAGAGATAAAAGCACTTAGGAATGGAACGTTGACCAATGCACCTATGAGATATTACGATACAGACTTAGCCAATGACTCTGTAATTTATCTTATAAACGGTAGACCGTGGCAAATAATAATAGAGTGAGATTTAAAATGTGGTTAAAGTATTTTTTATTAGTGGCTATTGCGCTTGTGGGCACGTACATTTTTCTTGTTGGGCAGGGCGATGGTAATATAACCACGCACGCGCAAGAACGACCAATATATTCCGAACTTTTGGAGATTATGCAAAATAAGGAGATGCCGAACTCTCTTGGCGAGGTGAAATCGCTTTTTCCCACGCAACTTAGCAGCATTGATTGGGATTTTGCGAATATTTACCCCTTTTATGCTAAGACAAGCGAAAATGGCACGATATTTTACTTTAGCTATTTTGATACAACAAATCACAGAATGTTGGTTTATACTCATAACGGTAAAGAGGTCAACATAGATGGCATAAAGCCGGACGTGAGCTTTGTCAGCAATACTGAGTTACCACAAATAATCTTATGGAAAGGACTTGATAGTGAGGACCGTGTAAAACCAAAATTAGAGCGTTTTGTAACGGCTGATATAAACAATAATAAATTGACCCTTACAGATATTGATAAAAGCATGGCTACTGATTTTCTGTCAGTTCAGCATACCGTTGACTATAAAGAACAAAAAGTTTTTATCGTGTCACCTGTTCAAGAAAAAGCTATACACGATTTCTCGACTAACCACCTCTTTGCAGACAAAAAAATGCTTCAATCCAAAGATAAAATAATTCTCTGCTTTGGCACGGATACGCCATATAAGTATAAAATGTGGGCTTATTTTGACGGCGAATGGGAAGACGAATGGGATAAAGAATTTAAAGATGATGGTGATGGTAGGCAATACGTAGATTATGAGTTTAGCCATAAAAAGGGATTATATAATGGCGAAAAAGAGCTTTATTATGATAGCGGTATAGCTTGGTATACTTTGGATGTCAAAACAAATAAATGGTCAACTTTGTTTAAGTTAGGAGATTTTAACTCACAATTTTTATCGCTAGTTCCTGAGAATATCAAAGGTATAGCTAAAAAGCATAATGCGGAAATTCGCCTTGAAACAGGCGAGGGAGCAGGCATCAATAACCCTATAATGTGGAAAGACGGAAGCGTTATTGTGACTATAAAGGTCACTTTTAAAACAGAAAATGAAGATGTCTGTTTTGAAGGGCTGGTGAAGATTCCGCAAGATGGTGCTTTTGCTCTTATCACGTGGACAATGCGATACCGATACTTTGGCGAAAATACTATATACAATAGACTTTGGCATCCGATAACAAACGGGGAGATAGAAGAGATTGAAAATGGTTACCGATATACTGATGTTATGAAGTATTACGATACAGACTTTGCCAACGATTCTATAATTTACCTTATAAACGGCAGACCGTGGCAAATAATAATGGAGTGAGATTGAAATGCGGTTACGACTTATTTTATTCATTTTAATATTGACTATAATATCAAGCGTTATATTTGCTGTAGAGAATACGATTGATGCGCACCCACCGGAAATGCCTCTTTACAACATTTTAGTTAGCATAGAAAACTCTGACGAATTTCCGGGCTTTGGCGTGAAGTTAAAGCAATTGATGCCGCAAGCTTTGAAAGGGTTTAGCTGGTCAAATAATCATAATGATCCCGCTGTAGACAAGTTTACAGCAAGAATATCAGGAGAGAATGTTATTTTTTTTCTTGAGAGCTATAACGGATTTGAGCGTGCCATGTTATATAAAGTAATATATACAGATGGAAAAAACTCTTGGTCCATAGATATGGAGGTGTCATATAAGACGGAAACTCCGGCAATTAAATGTCTATCAGGCCATGATACTAATCAAATTATTTTGTCTTTGATAGCTGACAAAACATTTCCTGTTGCTTTTGCTTTGGACATTGATGAAGCAATAGCTAGTGAGATCCCAATATTTAAAACGGAAAAGCTTGTTACATTTGAAGTAAAAAACAATAAGTTAGCAACAAAAATTATAGACCCGGATACAGTGTCCGAATTGAAGAATACTATTCAAATAAGATATGATAGAACGAAAAGATCTTCCATGTTTGTAACTCCAATAATAGGGAATATTTTGTTAAAAGAATATAATTACGAGGTTACGTATAAAGATGCTGTTAAGATTGGTGAAAAGCTTGTTGTGACCGCTATTGCTGATACTGAAGTGGAAGGTTTGGAGCCAAAGCTGGTCTGGGATATATATGAAGATAGTAGTTGGACGCGTAAAGAGCTTGTAATGACAGAAATGTACAGGTTACAGCTAATGCCAAAGAAACTCCAAAATATCATCGTTGCCGATAAAGAAGTTATCTTTGGCAGTGAGTTTTATGGTATTGATATGCGCGCATGGTCAGATGGAAGTATTGTTTATAATTTAAGATCGCATATATGGAAAGGTTTTGAACATATAATTTATGACTGTATAGTAAAGCAACCGGTAACCGGTAATTCTGAGGTTTTGACCTGGAAATTGGAATACTATTATGACGATAAAAGTTTTTTCACATACGATAAGGTGCTTAACCGAACTTGGTATCCTATACCGGACGGCGTAAGTAAATCAGCTCCTGTGGAGCAGGAATTGAGATACTATTTTGATGTAGACCCAGTGAATGATTCTCTAATCTTTTTACGAAAAGGAGTGCCATGGCAACTGATTTTAGACAAATAGGAAGAAGACAGCATTTAGTATTTATTACCATCATTTCTTTGATCATGCTCTCTTTATACGCTTTAGCTCAAGATAAAGCAGAAGGAAATATCCTTCAAAAGCGAAATATAGAGTCGTTAACAGAATACTTCAGAGGGTTTTACTTTGATATTTTGCCTGTGGCAACTAAAAATGATAAAGTTCTCTTGCTATCTTTTTCAAATAGTGAACAGACTCTGCTTATGGCGAGAAGAGAAAGGTATGAGCAAATAGCGGAAAAGGTGCTTGACGGCTATAAGGGGGACGTGAAAAGAGCACAAAATAACTTCGACTATATTGAGGCTATGAAAGAAATAGCGTTTATAGACGGTTTACCGGAAATGCAAAACCCGTTATGGCTTTCTTTATATAGCGAGAGTAGTGACTATTCTCCTGGTGCTCGTGTTGACGGATTTAATTACGCAACTGCTATTCCGATAACATACTCAAATATCGATGGAGAGATATTTATAGCATTTTTTCAAAACAAAGATGACCTAACTGCCGATTCCTCTGTTTTTCATGCTGCTTTGCCATGGGGAGTTGTTTTTCAGCATTTTTCTGCCATTGATAAGAATGTCAGGAAAAATCTTGTCTTTACAGATTTGAAGTATTTACATGTTTATAACGCTCTTGGTGAAGAGCTTGCCGACTTATCAAAGTTAAAGGATACCTTTACAGAAAAAGAACTAAATGAGTTAATCTCTTTTAAAGGTAATATAATAGATAATGAACAAGCAATTATTGTCTTTGGTAGACCCAAAGAATATGAATCTCAACGTCCGCTACTTCCATATAGCGATATTTATTACTTTGATACCTTACAAGATAAAGCTGTTACGCTCGGTACATTGTCTAATTTTGCCGGTACCAATGAAAGTAATTCAGCAATTTGGGAGTTTGTTTATCCTAAGGAAAACGATATTGTGACCTTTTCTAAGCCTGTTATATATAAGGATAAGGTACTCTATTGGTATGCTATAGAGTCTGCTGACGTTAAAAACAAGACAACTTACGTTTTAGTGTGCTTTGATGGTGAAACGACTAATCTTATAGATGCTACTGTTTTATACTCTAATACTCTTTATTATTATGATGTTTTGTACTTTGATGATGGAGAGTTAGTTGAAGCAGTTTGGGAAAATGATTGGTTGGGTGACGATATTTTAAACGAAGATACTCATATATTTCCTCTCGTTGGCTTAGACGCTAATGGAAAGATTGTCTGCTATAACCCATTTATAGGGCAATTAATGCGGTTTGATCTGTAAAATTTTTAGAAAAGTATTGACATCACATACAAAAAGTGCTATTATTAAAATCATAACAAAAATGCCTAAGAAAGAGGATGGAAGATGAGAATTAAAAGATTATTCGCGATTGTGACTATTATCTGCGCTGCCTTTATTGTAACGCCTGTTTTTGCGGCAGGTGTTTATCAAGATTTCACATATGATACTAAAGAAGATGGCACGATAATTATAAGCAAGTATAATGGGAATGCCGAAAATGTAACTGTTCCGTTCGAGATTGATGGTCAGCCGGTTACTGCTCTTGGAGAAAATGTCTTTTACAATAATAAAAAGGTGAGGAGTATCACCATACCTTCCGGAGTTACCTCTATTGGATTTGGCACGTTCATTTTTTGTGAGAATTTAGAGCTGGTTGACCTTCCCGATACTATAACTCAAATGGGCAATCAGACATTTTATATGTGTACAAGTCTAAAATCTGTCAGAATACCTAAAGGGATGACTGAGGTTAACCACGGCACATTCAAATACTGTGATGGTCTTCAAGAAGTAATTTTGCATGATGGTATTACAGAAATTAGAGCATCCAGTTTCCAATTTTGCAAAAGTTTACAATCAATAAATATTCCGGAAAGCGTTAAATTTATCGGTGATTACGCCTTTGCTGACTGTGAAAGCTTAACAAATGTGAAATTGCCGTCAACTCTTGAAAGTATTGGGGATTTTGCCTTTCAGTATTGCGGGGCATTGACTGGTATTAAATTGCCGGACGGGCTTCAAACTATCGGCTTTGCTGCTTTCACTTCCTGCCGTGAGTTAAAGGAAATATCAATCCCCGAGTCTGTTACAAGCATCGGACAGCTTGCGTTTAATCGTTGTGATTTGATGCTTAAAGTGAGTATTTACTCGCCAAACACTAAGATAGGGAAAGAAACGTTTAGAAAATGCAGTTTAGCCATAGTTTACGCTCATAAAGAGAGTACAGGCGAGGCGTATGCTAAAGCTAATAAAATGCCGTTGGTGTATTTAAACTAGAAAATGAAATTTAGGATGGATAAATAATTGTCGTATGAAAAATAGAACCGCGATTTTACTTGTTATACTTTTAGTTATCGGTGCTGTAAGCGTTACTCTTTTGATGCAACGCCACTTTTCTGAAAGTCAGAAAAGTGTTGTGCGCGGAGTAGAATTGGACTCTGAAATGGGAGATGGGGTTGCAACAGAAAATCTAGCTCCAACTGAAACCGCAGAAGTGATAGAAGAGGTGCTGCCAACCAGAGGATATTCTGAAAATATTCCGGAAGATGTGCAGAAAATAATGGCAGGGGTCTCTATGCCTGCTAACGCTAAAGTAAAGTATGACGACTTGGCGTATTTGACTATTTATTATATAGATTTTAACGATAATCACGCGACCGGAAATATAATAGTGGCAAAAGCGCTTGCAGAAGAGGTGTTAGATATCTTTGAAGAGCTTTACAAGATAAAATACCCCATAGAGTCGGTGAGGATTATCGATGAGTTTAAGGACAAACAGACCAAAGAGCTAGATACACTTGACAACGCTTCAATGGGGCATAATAACACCTCTTCCTTCTGCTATCGTCAGGTCGTCAACGGCAAGTCAATGTCCCAACACTCATATGGCAGGGCAATTGATCTAAACCCGAAAATTAACCCATATGTGGTGAAGAGGAACTTGAGCGTCAGTCCCGCAAACGCGAAAAAATATATAGACAGAAGCGGCAAAGGTCTGACAGGTATAGAAAATCGCGCTATGCTCCACACCAATGATGATGTTTATAAGATTTTCACCTCTCGCGGTTGGACTTGGGGCGGAAACGCGTGGAATACGATTTACGACTACCAACATTTTGAAAAACCCGCAAAGTAAATCGCGTCTAAAAAGCGTGTTTTGAACGTGAATTAAGGTTTTTAGGAAATTATTTTCCTAACAGCAGTATTTTTCTTCAAAAAAGTATGATTTATGTCTTGACATGGTGTGCGTAGTTGTTGTATAATATATATCGTTGTCGGGACGGTATGGTTTTCATCAAAAAGCCTTCTGTAACCGGAGAGTGCAGTTTTTTTAAATTATTTTCAAAGTTTTTTAAAAAAAGTGTTATTTTCCTCTTGACAAACGATATAGTTATGTTGTATAATTATATTCGCTGCTTGAAGGGGCAACTTTTTAATCAGCTAATTTTAAACTGTAAAGTTTAATTTTGTTCTTTGACAATTGAATAGTGCTTATACGCTTATTTTTTATTTTGGTAGTTTTTAAAAAACTATTCGTTAGTAAAGTGCGGAGCCCGGAAAAATCTATTTTCAAGCGTGATTTATCATCTTAGTGATGATTAACATATTTTTGCTTGGAGAGTTTGATCCTGGCTCAGGACGAACGCTGGCGGCGTGCCTAAAACATGCAAGTCGAACGATGAAGGAGGAGCTTGCTCTTCTGGATT
>JGI994J12354_10000193_pt1 | contig 59015 bp, 49 predicted proteins | sample IntmicLarv3ML3BL_FD_12354 | JGI IMG/M metagenome (IMG submission 12354) | reverse complement strand
CAGGAGGGGGCGGCGTTGGGGTGGGCTCCTGCGCCATAGGCTTGCTGCATCCGCCGAGGACGAGCAAGAGTGCGAGGAGCAGGGCGACGAGTCTAACGGTGTGTTTCATGAAAAACCTCCATAATAAAACGGCAGATGCCGAAATGTTTTCTATTATTATAACGCAAAGCTTGTCAAAAGTAATCACAAAATGATGACAAATTTCATAAGATATTATAACAAAGACTTAGCATTTGGCTATGATCTTTGCATGCAAGAGGTCATTTAAGAAAGGACTGAATTGATATGGCATGTAATCACAACGAACATAGCCGCAGCTATTGCGACTGTGCCAACGAAATTGAGGAGCTCATTGCGGCGAGAAACTTCAACAACGGTTGCGGCTGCGGAGGGATGAACTTTTCTGCTGCCGGGCGGCGGGGATATGTGCAGGTAGCGCCTGTGTTCAACCGCCAGAGCGGCATCGACTGCCATTGCCGCCCTTGGGGATGTGGCCCCTGTCCCACCTGCTGCTGTCTCCCGAACTGCGGGTGTGGCTGTGGCTGCGGCAATCAGCAGCCGCCCTGTCGGGAGCCGCTGCGCATCATCACACCGGTGGCGGGCTCCTTCGTCACTGCGCCGGTACTGGTGAGCGGCACGGCGCAGCAGGGGCATCAGCTCAATCTTTTTCTCGATGAGGTGAGCATCGGGACTGCATTTGTGGACTGCAACGGCAGTTGGAGTCACGTGATTGAGAGTATTTTGCCCGGTGCGCACGTCATCACAGCCTCCGACCCGGAGGACTGCGCAGCGGACGTGAGCACCAGCTTCTGGGTGCAAAACGGCGAGACTTGAGCATGGAAAAAGCCGCTTCGGCGGCTTTTTTCTCGTTTGGAGGGCAGGAGAGAAAGTCGAGCGGAGATGTCCGCTCGACCTTGTTTGATGCTTTAGCAGTGGTGCTGGTAGCCCACCTGCACGAAGTTGATGATAGCGCCCACGCCCTCGCGCAGGCAGGCGTCGGTGTTGATGCCGACGCCGTAAATCATCAGCGATAAAATGTCGCCGGTCTTGAAGTCGGCGAGGAAGCCGTGGCTGAAGTCGGATTCGCCGACGGGTGCGCAGATCTTGGATTGGGAGACGAGCACGCCGTTTTTGGTGAGGTAGAGATCCAGCGGGATTTGTGCGGTGAGGTGCAGCTCGTAATTGACGAGGTAGATGCCGGAGGTGTGCACCTTGATTGAGTTGCCGAGGGTAGTGAGGCCGTGTTGCATGACGTTGTCGTGCATGGGAATGGCTGCGCCGTGGTGGTTGATGGGAATGATGGCCTCCGTGGTGTTGCAGGCGGTGAGGTAGGCAGGGAGAAAGCCGCCGGCGGGGCCTGTTGCGCCGGTGACACCAGTCGCACCTGTCGCTCCGGTTGCTCCTGTTGCACCTTGGCAGCAGCAGGGGCAGGTGCAGCCGCAGCCGCAGTGCGGGCAGTCGGGATTAAAAGAAGAATGACTCATAATAGAATTTCAGTCCTTTCAAATGTGTCTTGCGGGATTGAAAACGATTAAGCTCTCAAACCAGTCTATGTAAGGACGGGGGTATTTGTGCGGTGTGCGGTGAGGGAGTGGCTATAAAATAACCCGAGGCCACATTGCTGAAAAGCAGCGTGACCTCGGGTGATTCATTTTAATAACGTTTTTATCTCAGATACTAGAGCGTAATCCCATTTTTCCAAATGGCGATGCCCCGCTGATTGTGCTCCTCGGAGCGGGTGCGGCTTGTGCCGTTTGCAATGTCTACGACGAGCTCCATCAGTTGTTCGGCCACAGTTGCCATGCCCTCGCCCTCGGCGACAGTTCCGGCGTTAAAGTCTATCCAGTGCGGCTTTTGCGTTGCGAGCTTGCTGTTCGTGGAAATTTTGACCGTTGGCACGGGGGAACCAAACGGTGTGCCGCGGCCGGTGGTAAACAAAACCATCTGCGCACCGGAGGCGGCAAGCGCCGTGGCCGACACGAGGTCGTTGCCCGGCCCGTAGAGCAGGTTGAGGCCCTGCTCCTTGATCGGCTCGGCATAGTCAAGCACGCCGACAACGGGAGAAAAACCGCCTTTTTGCACACAGCCTAAGCTTTTGTCCTCCAGGGTGGTGATGCCGCCGTCCTTGTTGCCGGGGGATGGATTTTCATAGACCACCTGCCCGTGGGAGGTGAAATAGTGCTTGAAGCGATTGACCATGTCAAGTGCTGCCCGGAAGGTTTCGGTGTCCTTGCAACGGTTGAAAAGCAGAGCCTCTGCGCCGAACATCTCGGGTACTTCGGTGAGTATTGTCGTGCCGCCCATTGCGATAAGAAGGTCGCTAAACGCTCCGACGACAGGGTTTGCCGTGATGCCGGACAGACCGTCGCTGCCGCCGCATTTCATGCCGACGACGAGTCTGGAGGCGGGCTGCGGCCGGCGTTTACTCTGCGAAGCGTAGGAGGCCAAACTTTCCAAATGCGCTTTGCCGGCGGCGGATTCGTCACCCTCCTGCTGGCACACCATGAAACGTAATTTTTCGGCGTATTGGGGAACAAACAGCGTCTGAAACTCGTCGATTTTGTTGTTCTCGCAGCCCAGCCCTACCACGAGCACGCCGCCTGCGTTGGGGTGGCGGCAGAGTGCGGAGAGCAGGGTGCGGGTGGCTTCATGGTCGTCGCCGAGCTGGCTGCACCCATAGGGATGCGGGAAGTGATATACACCGTCCAGCCCATATTGCTCGGCGAGGTGGGCGCTCTCCTGTTCCAGCGTCCTGCAAATGTCGTTGACGCAACCGACGGTGGGGATAATCCAAAGCTCGTTTCGTATGCCGACACGCCCATCTGTGCGGAGATAGCCGTCGAATTCCAGCGCCGTCGCAGGGGGGATAGTCGTGATTTCGGGCGAATAGGTATAGCTCGCATCCTCTGACAAGCCGGTGCGCACATTGTGCGTGTGAACCCAGCTTCCCGCAGGGATGTGAACCGTCGCAAACCCGATGGGTAGGCCATATTTGATGACCGGGGTGCCCTCCGCAATGTCGCAAAGCGCAAACTTATGACCCTCGGGAATATCTTCTCGCAGTGTCACGCCCAAGTGGTTGTCGCCGTATGGAAGCGGGTGCAGGGCGACAGCAACGAGGTCGTCTCCGTGAATTTTCAGCGCATCCTTCACTGTGCGGCCGCCTTTCTCAAAACAGCCTCCAGCGCAGCCCTTGCACCAAGATTTGTGATGGCATCAAGCTCGGTGATAACGGCAAAAAGAAAGCCTTCGATTGCGGTGAGGTTTGCGCCCCAGAAGCTCTCCTGTGCGCAGAGCGCACGCATGAGCACAGCGTTTCCGGCGGTTTTGTGGGCGGCGAAGAACTCCAGCACTTCAGCATCGTCCTTGGCAGGGAAATTCCCGCTTTGGAGGAAGGACGCATAGGCGGCAAAGCTGAAGGTGAGGAGCGGGGGGAGTTTTCCAGTGCGCACCTGGTATTCCCGCACCGAAGGCAACACCCGGGCGCACCATTTAGAGGTGGAATTGAGCGTAATGCTCATCAGCTCGTGGCGGATGAATGGATTCAAAAAGCGCTCAATGACGGATGCTGCAAACTCGTCCAGCTCTGCCCTCGGGAGGTCAAGCGTGGGAATGATTTCGTTTTGGATTGCGCTGTCAATGTACGTGCGCAGGGGGGCATCGTCCATCATTTCGCCGACGGTTTCCAGTCCGCAGAGAAGTGCGGCGCAGACCGATGCAGTGTGCGCACCGTTGAGAATACGCACCTTGCGCTGCTTATAGGGCGTGCAGTTGGGCGTGACCAGCACCGGCAGTCCAATTTTGACAAAGGGCAGCTCGTCGTTGAGGCTCTCCCGACCCTCGATAGCCCAAAAGCCAAAGGGCTCGCAGGAATCCAGCAGGTTGTCCACATAGCCGTTTTCCTCGTTGAGCACAGTGGCGTTTTGCGGATAGCCGGGCACGATGCGGTCTACCAGCGTGGAGCAAAATTCGTTGGCGGACTCCACCCAGAATGCAAAGTCGGGACTGAGCTTCCAGAGGTCGATGTACTTCATCACACAGGTTTTCAACGCAAGACCATTGTTGTCAATCAGCTCGCAGGGCAGCAAGACGAAACCGCTCTCGTTGCTGCCTCCGAACCGCTCAAAACGCTCGAACAAAAAGCGGGTCAGCTTGCCCGGGAAGGCGGCAGAGGCGGCGTGTTCAAACTGATCCGTCTCGCAAAATACGATGCCTGCTTCAGTGGTGTTGCTCACGATATAGCGCAGGTCGGGGTTTTCCGCACAGGCGAGGACAGAGGCGAAATCATCCTCTGCGCACAGACAGCGGCTGATGCAGCTAATCACACGCTTGCGGTCAACCTGTTCGCCGTGCTCAATGCCGCGCTGATAGAGCGTGAAAAGACCATCCTGCTGTACAAAACGACTGCGCATTGCTTCGTTGCGGATGGGCTGCACGACTACGACTTTTCCATTGAATCCGACGGATTCATTTGCGACATCAATGAAGTGGTCAACAAACGCACGCAAAAAATTGCCCTCTCCGAATTGCAACACCCGCTCGGGGGCATCCTTTAGAAAATAGCCCGAATATCCTTGCTCTTGCAGCGTTTGGTAAGATAGTGTGTTCACAATGATCCCTCCGTTAATATCCGAATGCCAGTTTCGTATTGTGATAGCATATGTTTTGCACAATTTCTTTCAGTAGTTTGTAATCTGCGGGATACTCGCCGTTTTCCACCCAGTTCCCCAGCAAATCGCACAAAATCCGACGGAAATACTCATGTCGGGTGTAGGACAAAAAGCTGCGGGAATCCGTGACCATGCCGATAAAGCAGGAGAGAGGGAAGAGGTTTGCCATGTTTGTCATCTGCTCAATCATGCCGCTTTTTGTGTCGTTAAACCACCATGCTGTGCCCTGCTGTACTAGCCCCGGCATGCCTTCAACTTGAAAACAGCCGGCGATGGTATTGAGCATGGCATTGTCGGAGGGATTGAGAGAAAACAAAATGGTTCTCGGCAGACTGCCCATTCGATAGAGCTCGTCCAGCAGATGCGGCAGGCCGGACACAGAAACGTCGGCAGCAATCGCATCATAGCCCGTGTCGGGGCCGAGCGTTTCAAAGCGCATAGAGTTTATGTTGCGGAGCGTGCCGTAATGTACTTCCATCACCCAGCTGCGGCGTGCGTACTCGGTAGCCATAAAGCGAAGCATGGCATACTGGTACGCCATGGTTTCTTTCTGCGTGACGCTCTCACCCGCCATGCCTTTTGCGAGGATGGCGTTGAGCTCGGATTCTGTCGCCGGGATATACTCAATTGCCTGGATGCCGTGGTCGGAGGCGCTGCAACCCATCTTATCGAAGTAGTCCATGCGCTCCAGCACAGCGGCACGCAATGTCTCCATGCTGGTGATTTGGCCGAGCTGTTCGATGTATGTGCCAAAGCACGCTGCGCCAATATTGAGCAGCTTGTCGGGCCGCCATGCGGGCTTGACCGTCACGTGAAACGTGGGGTCATTTGCCAGCGCAGCGTGATACTCCAGCGTATCAATGGGGTCATCGGTGGTTGCAAGGCCGGTGACATTGGACTGGGCAATGATTTTGCGCACGGTCAAGTCGCTCTGGAGCTTTTTATTGCAGAGCGCCCAAATCTCGTCGGCGCTGTCTCCGCTGAGGGGAATATCGCAGTCGAAGTAGCGTTTGAGCTCCAGATGCGTCCAGTGGTATAGCGGATTCCCGATGCAGTGCGGAAGCACATTCGCAAAAGCAATGAATTTTTCGTAGTCGCTACCGTCGCCGGTAATCAAACGCTCCGGCACGCCAAAGGCACGCATTTGCCGCCATTTATAGTGGTCACCCGCCAGCCAGAGCTGGGTGATGTTGTCATACCGTCTGTCGTTTGCAATCTCGGCAGGGTCAATGTGGCAGTGATAGTCAATGATGGGCATATGTTCAGCATACTCGTGGTAAAGCTTGCGCGCAGTCGGCGTGCTCAGAAGGAATTTCTCGCTCAAAAACGTCTCCATTATAATTACCTATCTTTCTAAATTGGATTCCAACAATTGATTCGAACCGCTGAGATGACTATCAAGATTGCTCTTGATGATAATGCGTGTGTCAATGTGCAGGTGCGACCGTGGGGGCATCCAGCCCTCGAGAATATTTCGTGCAAGCAGATGCGCCGCTTGGTGTCCCTGTCGATGGGGGTCTTGATAGAGCAGTGCATCACACCAGCCCTTGCGCAAAGCGTCGGCGGTGCATTTGGTGAGGTCATAGCCTACCAGTCGTATGTCTCGGCGATTCATAGCCTTGAGCGCATTGATTGCGCCCACTGTGCTGGAATAACCGGTGCAAAACACGCCGCTGATGTCGGGCGTGTTGGTCAGCACATTGATGAGGTCCTTTTCAGCCAACTCCGGGTTGTTGAAGCATTCGAGGCAGGGCAGCATATGGATATTTGGGAAGCTGGGGTAGACGAATTCACAAAACCCGCCAAAGCGTTCAATAAACGGCGTTGTGCGCGTAAAGTTACCAAATACCAACACATTTCCGTGCCCGCCAAGCAGCATGCCCAAAATTTCTCCGCCCATCATGCCGGACTGGCGAGAATTATCGCCGATATAAAACAGGCGCCTGCTCTCGACAGTGTCTGTATTGAATGTTACGACAGGCAGGCCGCTGTCCACAAAATGGTCAACCTGGTTGATATTGCCGGCACCGGCCGAGCTGATGGCGAGTCCATCGAAATTCGCCGGGTCAATCTGAGCAAGCTGCGCACGCACGATGGCGGGGTCTTGCGTTTCATAGCGTATTCTTTCAATCGTCACGCCATAATCTTGCAGTTCGCGTTCGGCCTTGTCAATTCCCCTATCCATGTCATGATAAAACTCAGATGGTCGCTGCGGATAAACGATGCCAATGTGAACATTGCGCTTTCGCGCCAGAGCGCTGGCGAGCCGGTTTGGCTGAAATCCAAGTTCCTCGGCAACCGCTAAAACAAGCTTTCTCCGCTCTTCCTTCACGCCCTTGCGGTTGTTGAGCGCACGGTCAACGGTGCCAACCGAGGTGCCTGCTTTTTCTGCAATCATTTTCAATGTGACTCTTGCCATATCTCCACCTCATCATGTCTCGAAGGTATCATTTTTCCTTATATCGCCCTATTATAACAGAATGATTTGTGGTTGTATAGTCTTTTTTCGTGTGCGCTAACAGCTTTTCCGTGCAATCAAGTCAGAAATTATTCGTTTTTGTTTGGTAATTTTTTTATACTGCTATTGCAAAAGCAAGATTTCATATGCAGCCGTTGAGAAAAAATCTAAAATTTCACGAAAGATTGCATTTAATTAGAAAAGGGGAAGAATTTTGCTCAAATGGTCGAAAAAACATTGATAATACAGTATTTATGCCTCATATGATGTGCGATTGTCTAGGTATATTTTCACAGAAAGCACCTCGCTTTGCGCTGCGATTCTGATATAAAGTGTAAAATGAGTGGTTGACAAATCAACTATGAGGCAATATAATGAGGCTTATCACGAAAAATAGTTAACGTACACGAAAAGATGGATATATACTCCTGCATTGAGCAAAGATGAAGCGAATACAAGAGGAGGAGAGCGAAGTGGCCGAGGAACTCTTTCGCATGGAAGGGATAACGAAAACCTTTCCGGGTGTAAAAGCATTGGATAACGTGTCATTTTCGGTAAACAAAGGTGAAGTACACGGCCTTGTGGGCGAAAACGGCGCAGGTAAATCTACATTGATGAAAATTATGACGGGCGTATACCAAGCGAACGAAGGTAAAATTTTTATCGAGGGTGAAGAGGTTCACATTGATTCAATCGCCAAGGCGCACCAATTGGGCATCAGCATTATATTTCAAGAGCTGACGCTGTGCCGCCATATGACTGTGGCAGATAATATCTTTATTGGCCGTCCTCCCGCAAGCGGTGGATTCATCAATGACCGTGCTATGCATAAGGCCGCCGAGCAGATTCTCAGCGATTTGGGCATTGAGATTAACACGCACACGATTGTGGCAAATCTCAGCGTTGCGAAGCAGCAGATGGTGGAGATTGCCAAGGCCATTTCTTATAACAGCCGCATTTTGGTTCTGGACGAGCCGTCGGCTACGCTGACGGAGCGGGAGATACAGCAGCTGTTTGAAATCATCCGCAACCTCCAGAAAAAAGGTGTCGGCATGGTTTATATTTCTCATCGCATGGAGGAGCTCAGCCAGATTTGCGAGCGGGCAAGCGTCCTGCGTGACGGGCAGTACATGGGAACCCGGAATCTGAAGGATATTATGATGGATGAGCTGGTGAACATGATTGTTGGCCGCTCAATGGAGGATAAGTATCCGAAATACGAGCGCAAAATCGGCGAGATCGCAATGGAGGTGAGCAACCTCAAAGCCCATAACCGATTGGCGATTGATGTGGAGCGCTTCCATGTGCGCAAGGGCGAAATTTTGGGTATTTCCGGCCTTGTGGGCGCAGGGCGCACCGAGATTATGCGCTGCGTGTTCGGCGCAGACAAGGTCGAGAGCATGGAGGTTAAGATTGACGGCAAGCCGGTGAAAATCAAGTCGGTGATTCAAGCCATTGAGCACGGCATGGCCTACGCCACGGAGGACCGCAAATTTGACGGCCTCGCCCTGGAGCTTGACGTGGAGTACAACACCAACATGGCGCATCTGAAGGCTTTGACCAGGTTCGGCTTTATCAATGACCGCAAGGGTGCGGAAAATGCCGAAAAATACCGTCAAATGATGCGGACGAAAACGCCTTCCATTCGACAGTTCACCAAAAACCTTTCAGGCGGAAACCAACAAAAAATCGTTCTCTCAAAATGGCTGTGTAACGATGCAAAGATATTGATTGTGGATGAACCCACCCGGGGCATTGATGTAGGCGCTAAGTTTGAAATTTATCAACTATTCAATAAGCTCAGCGACGAGGGCGTTGCCATCATTATGATTTCCTCCGAACTGCCGGAGATATTGGGCATGAGCGACCGTGTGCTCGTCATCCACGACGGACACATCAACGGCGAGCTAGTGACCAAAAGCACAAATCAAGAAGAGCTGCTGTATTTGGCTGCGGGCTATAACAAATTAGAAAACAAGGGGTCACCCGAGACTCTTGAGGGATGTGGATAAAATGGAAAAAGAAAATGTTGTATTGAAATTTTATGGCAATCTCGGCATTGCAACCAAGCGGGCATTTTCCTCGCTTCTTCTTCTAGTGGGTCTGTTTATTTTGTTTGCAGTTCTTGCGCCGGGGAGATTTTTGTCTCCGACAAACATGCAGAATTTGCTTCAGCAGATTGTGACATTTGCCATCATTGGCTGCGGCCTCACCTTTTGCCTGGTGTGCGGCGGCAACGACTTGTCGGCCGGCGCATCCATGGCCTTGTCCGGAATCATCGTTGTGTCTTTGCTGGTGCGGGGCTGGCCCATGTGGCTGTGCATTGCGTTGTGTCTGCTTATGGGTATTCTCACAGGCGTGATGAACGGCTATTTCATTGAAATTCTGGGCGTGATTCCCTTCATCGCCACATTGGGCACCCAGTGGGTTTACCGTGGCCTCGCCAATGCGTTGGTGAACGGCGCACCGGTTTATGTCATTGACATACCCAGCGTAGAGGTGCAGGAAATGTTTTACGTGCTGGGCGGCGGGCGTTTCAAAAGCGGCCTTCTAACCGGACTGCCATACAGCGTTATTATTATGCTGGTCTACGCTGTTATACTCGGCATTGTGCTGGCTAAGACTCGCATTGGACGGCAGATTTACGCCTGCGGCTCGAATCTGGAGGCCGCCAAGCTCTCCGGCATCAACGCCGTTGGCACGCGAATGTTTGCCTATTGCATGTCCGGCTTCTCTGCCGCCATCTGCGGCATACTGGTCGCCTCTCGCATGTCCTCGGCGCAGCCCATGGCTGGTAACGGCTACGAGATGGAAGCCATTGCTGCGGCTGTGCTCGGCGGCATTGCCATCACCGGCGGCGAGGGCAATATTCTAAACACCATCATCGGTGCGCTTATGATGGGTGTAATCCGAAACGGCTTGAATCTCACGGGCGTCAACTCTTACTGGCAGATGGTTATTATCGGCTTGATTCTCGTCGTTGCGGTTGCCAACCAAATGCGTCGGCATCGGCGGAGCGGTTCGACAGACGCGTCGCCGCTACAAAAGCTCATCAATCGGTTCTTGAAGCCAAAATCCGTTGGTTAGCTGGTGCTTGCCAGTGACTATAAATTATTCTAGGAGGGTCTAAAATGAAAAAGTTTCTATCTCTAGCTCTAGCAGTGATTATGGTACTCGGTCTCGTAGCCTGTGGTCAGCCGGCAACCCCTGCTGCTGCCACGCCCACTCCCGCTGGTGCGGATCCCACGCCTGCCGCTCCGGCAGTGGATGACAGCCCCAAGACTATTTATGTTCTCGTGAAGGTTCTTGGAAACCAGTACTGGTCTGTTGTTGAGGCCGGTGCCAAGAAGGCCGGCGAAGATCTGGGCTGCAACGTTGTTATCGTTGGAACAGCCGCAGAGTCTGATGTCGAGCGTCAGGTAGCTCTGTTGCAGGATGCTGTTTCTGCGCAGGCAGACGGCATTGTCATCGCTCCGCTTGACCGCAAGGCAATGGCTGCCCCTATCTCCGAGCAGTTCAAGTCCGGTATCCCCATGATTCTGATTGATTCCTCTGTTGATACTGAGGACTACAGCGCCGCTTACCTCACCGACAACATTGATGCCGGTAAGCAGGCTGCTGAAGCGCTGATTGCCAAGCTGAAGGAAGCCAACACCCCCGAAGATGTGGAAGGCGTTATCGCAATCACCATCGGTTCTGCCGGTTCGCAGGCAATCATTGACCGCAATGAGGGCTTCAAGGAGTACTGGGATGCAAACGCTCCTGCTACCTGGATTGTTCTGTGGGACGAAGTGAAGGTCAATGACGGCGATGCAGCCAAGGCACTTGCATTTGGTCAAGACTTCATCACTGCTTACCCCAATCTGATTGCTTTGTTCGCTCCCAACAACGGTTCTACCGTCGGTTTTGTTAAGGCTCTCGAAGAGTCTGGCCGCACCGATATCGCCATGGTCGGCTTTGACTTCTCTGCCGAGATGGAAGCCATCGTGCGCAACCCTGACTTCAACGTAGCAACCATGCTTCAGCGTCAGTACTTCATGGGCTACGACGGCGTGGCCAAGGCGCTTGAGCTTGCAAACGGCGGCACAGTCACCGAGAAGGTCATTGACACCGGCGTTGCCGTTGTTGACGGCGCAAACGTTGACACCCAGGCCATTAAGGACATCATTGGCTAATTCTGCACCTCCAAAATAACATGTTGCCCCCTCGTCACTTCCAACTAAGTGACAAGGGGGCATTTTTACAAATGGCGCTGCTGATATGCGCTGCTTTTGGGTCAATCACACCGCAAAAAAACATGGTGCCTGCAACGCAGGCGCCATGTTTTTTTCTTGAAAGTGAGCTATATCAGCTTGTCGAAGGCCAGACGCTCATCGCCGTCCTCGATGTGGATGATGCCGCAGTAAACAAAGCCGGTTTTCCCAAGCATACCCTGCATGGGGAAGTTGCCCCGATGAGTGTCGATGCGCAGGATGGAGACGTTGTTCGCTCTGGCTAGCTCGGCGGCGCAGTCGATGAGGCGGCTGCCGCAACTGTGGCGGAGGAAGGCGGGCGCAACCATGACTCGATGGAGGGTAAGGTAATCGCCGTCGTGGTTCCAATCGCCTTCGAAAATCTCTTGATAGGTCGGGTCGGGCTCGAAGGTAAGGTAGGCGTAAGCGGCGATTTGGCCGTCCTGCTCGAGGAGGTAGCCCTCCTGTTGCTCGATGTCGTCGGCGAACATGTTCGGGTTCGGGATGCCCTTTTGCCACTGGTCGATGCCGAGCGCCTTGATGGCATCCCTGGCGTGTGTAAAGATGTCGCAGAGAGCGGCGTGGTCTGCGGCAACGGCTTTGCGAAATTGCATGTGAATCTCCTTTGCATGAAGCTGCGCCGTTTCCCACAGCGCAGGAAACGGCGCAGCAAGGTTTGTGTTGTATGAAAGTGTCAGCGCTGCCCCTTGTCGTAGGGCACGCCGCTGGCACGGGGTGCCTGACTGGATTTCGAGGAAAAGGCCAGCACAATCATGGTGGCAATATAGGGCACCATCTTGTAAATATCGCTGGGGATGGGCAGGAGTTTGAGGCCGATGACGGCCATGTAGCCGGTGGAAATTGCCTTCATGAGACCGAAGAAAAGCGCCGCCCACATGATGCGCTTGGGCTTCCACTGGCCGAAAATCAGCACAGCGAGAGCGAGGAAGCCATAACCGGAGACGGAGGCACTGAAGTTCGTGGAGGTGGTCACAATGAAAATCAGACCACCGAGGCCAGCTAGTGCGCCGGAAACGGCCACGCCAGCGTAGCGCATCTTGTAGACGTTGATGCCCACGGAGTCCGCCGCTTGCGGATGCTCGCCGCAGGCGCGAAGGCGCATGCCAAAGCGGGTTTTATACAGGATAAACCACGCCAGAACCAGAATGATGAAGCCGAGGAAGGTTGTGATGTAGGTGGTGATGCTCACTGAGGTGGTCAAAAGTTCGCCGATGACGGGTGTCTGCGGCGTTAAGTCGGTCATGATGCGGAAGGGGGCGCTAGCAAAGTCAATCTGCTGCACGCTGTTTTCCTGCATCATACGGGCGGTGAAAATGGCAAAAGCAGGGGCAACCATGTTCAGTGCCGTGCCGGAAATGGTCTGATCCGCCCGCAGGTTGATAGCCGCATAGGCATGGAGCAGGGAGAATATTGCGCCGGTGATCATGGCCACCACGCAGGCAAGCAGCAGCAGCGGCTGGCCGTTGAGTATGTTGTTATTTTGCATGGTGCGGATGAAGAAAATAGAGAAAAATGCACCGATAATCATGATGCCCTCAAGGGCGATGTTGACCACGCCGCTGCGCTCGGAAAACAGGCCGCCCAGCGCCACAACCATGAGGGGAATTGCGAACAGCAGCGTGGAGGGCAGGATGAAAACCAGAGTTTGAAACAGCTCCTTAATGAACATTGTCATCGCCTCCTTCGCCGGTTTCTTCTGCAACGGTGACTTCGGTTTCGGGTGCATGTGGGGTCTCACGCTTGAAAATCTTGAGAATTACACCCTTGAACAGCAGGGAGAAGGCGGAGAAATAGATGATAACCGAGATGATGATGCTCACGACCTCGGAGACATAGCCTAGCGTCTGCAAATTATTGCCGCCAATGGTGATGTGCCCGATGAAGAGGGCGGTGAAGACGATGGCGATGGGGTTGGACATGCCCAATAGTGCCACGGGGATGCCATTAAAGCCCTCGGTGAGCAGCACGTCGACGACCTTGTAGCGCCGTCCGGAGGAACCGGAGAGGTAGAGCAGCCCGCCGCCGAGCCCAGCCAGTGCGCCGGAGATGGTCATGGACAGCACGATGTTACGCTTTTCGTTGATGCCCGCATAGCGGCTAGCGTGGCGGTTGTAGCCGCAGGCTTTGAGCTCGTAGCCGAAGGTGGTTTTATTGAGAATGACGTACATGAGCAGTGCCATGGCGATGGCGATGAAGATACCGGCATGCACAGTGGAAGGGCTGATGTAGTCGCCGGTTTTCTGGTAGAAAATATTGTCCAGTCCCAGCTTCGGCACGTTGCCCGAGGGCTTGGCCGCAAAGGCGAGGCTCTGCATCCTGTCAAAGATGGTCTGCTTGACCAAGTGGTTGACCAGATACAGGCCGATGTAGTTCATCATAATGGAGGAGATGACNTCACTTACATTTAAGTATGCCTTAAACAGNCCCGGAATCAGCCCCCAAAATGCACCGGCCAGCATGGCGGCGAGCAGCGCCACGACCCAGTGCACCGGCCCGAGGAATTCCCAATGGTAGCCCACGTAGAGCGCAGCGAAAGCGCCCACGGTGAACTGACCCGTTGCACCGATGTTGAACAGTCCCGTTTTGAAGGCGAAGCCCACGGAGAGACCGGTNACAATCAGTGGCATGGACTGGTGGAGCATGTCGCCCACGCCCTTGGCGCCGTTGGTGAAGCCGCCTCGTAGAATCAAGGCNAGCCCGGCCACAGCCTGGCTGGAATCGGAGATAAAAAGAACGATGAAGCCGCAGAGGAGACCTGTGACGATAGCGATGACAGAGGCCATGCCGTTAAGCACGCCCTGTTGCTCCCAAAACGCCTGTTTTTGCAGCGGAGACGGCTGGGGTCCTTTGCTCATACCGTAGCCTCCTTTTTCGAACCGGCCATGTACAGGCCGAGTTCACGCACAGTGACGTTCTTCGGGTTGAGGTTTGCCACCAATTCGCCCTCGAAGATAACAAGAATACGGTCGGATACGCTCATGACCTCGTCGAGCTCCAGTGAGACCAGCAACACGGCCTTGCCTGCGTCGCGCTGGGCGACGAGCTGGCTGTGGATGTATTCAATCGCACCGACATCCAGCCCGCGGGTGGGCTGCACAGCGATGAGCAACTCTGGGTCGGTGGTAATTTCACGGGCGATGATGGCCTTTTGCTGGTTGCCGCCGGACATGCTGCGCGAAGCGGTGATAGAGCCCTGGCCGCTACGGATGTCAAAGCGTTCAATGAGGGTTTCCGAATTGTTGCGCATGGCGGTGAAATTGAGAAAGCCGCTCTTTTGAAAGCCGGGCATGAAGTACTTTTTCAGTGCCAAATTTTGCTCCAGAGAATAGTCCAGCACGAGACCGTCTCGATGGCGGTCTTCGGGGATATGCGCCAGCCCCTGCTTGTTGCGCTGGCGGATGGTGGCGGCGGTGATGTCGTTGCCGCCCAACGTGATTTTGCCGCTGTCGAGCGGCATCATGCCCGCCAGTGCGTACACCAGCTCGCTCTGCCCGTTTCCGTCGATGCCGGCGATGCAGACGATTTCGCCCTTGCGCACCTGGAAGGAGACGTTGGAGACGGCTTTTTTCGTGTGTCCGCTGCTGCGGGAGGAGACGGTAAGTCCCTCCACCTCAAGGGCAAATTCCCCCGGATGCGCATCGCTTTTTTCCACGTCGAAGGAGACAGGACGACCGACCATCATCTCGCTCATCTGCTCCTTGGACACGTCCGCCACATCCACGGTGCCGATGTATTTGCCCTTGCGCAGCACGGTGCAGCGGTTTGCCACCGCTTTGATTTCGTTGAGCTTGTGGGTGATGAACAAGATGCTTTTGCCCTCAGCGGCAAAACCCTGCATAACCCTCATCAGCTCGTCGATTTCCTGCGGGGTGAGCACGGCGGTGGGCTCGTCAAAAATCAAGATTTCGTTATCCCGATAGAGCATTTTCAAAATTTCCACACGCTGCTGCATGCCGACGGTGATGTCCTCAATGAGAGCATCGGGGTCAACATGGAGACCGTATTTTTCAGACAGAGCCACCACTTTTTTGCGCGCCTCGCCCATTTGCAGCACACCGTTTCTGGTAGTTTCCATGCCGAGGACGATGTTTTGCAGCACGGTGAAATTATGCACCAGCTTAAAGTGCTGATGCACCATGCCGATGCCGAGGGCATTGGCGTCGTTTGGGTTGTGAATCTTCACAGGTTGGCCGTCCTTTTTAATGGTGCCCTTTTCCGGCTGATACAGGCCGAAGAGAACGCTCATCAAAGTGGATTTTCCGGCACCGTTTTCGCCCAAAAGCGCATGGATTTCCCCTTCTTCCAGTTGCAAGGTGATGTTGTCGTTGGCAATGATGCCCGGGAATTCCTTGGTTATGTTTAGCATTTCAATTGCATAACTCAAGTGAAACCACTCCTTCTATTGCATAATTCATCATTTTACAATTGTACCATGAAAATAAAAGAATTGGTACTGTTTTTTTCGCCTTCGACAAAAATTTTGACGACACATAAATAATTTTGTGACATTTTGCGCATCAGAGTGCGCAAAAGGCAGTGTTTGCTAAAAAGCAAGGACGTCGGGAGAGCAACGGCAAATGTGAAATAATTTTGAAAAGGCAGTTTACTCTTGCAAAATGACGAATTGTCTAGTATAATAAATCATTGTCGAGAAAACTTGAGCCGACAAGCGCCGTGAGGTGTAGGGGTGGGCTCACCCGGAAGGATGGAAATAAATGAGCGGTTCCAATCGGAAAAAAGAGCGCAAAGAGCAAATTAATGAGGTGTTCGGTGAGCGCATGCGCAAAGAGACAGCAGAGGCCCAGAAGGAAAAGCAGCTTGCAACGATTTACAAGGCAGTCGCAGTTGTCGTCGTTGTGCTGGTTGCGGCTCTGCTGCTGTGGAGCAACAATCCGTTTCAAAAGCAGCCCGCAGCCTTGACGATTAACGGCACGGATTACACGCTGCCCGAAGTGGCATACTTTTATAACAATGCGCGCCAGTATGAGGCCATGTACGCCAGCTGGGGCATGAGCAGCTATAGCCCCTCTCTGCCGGACAACGTACAGGTGAGAACCGCTGCGCAGGATGCTCACGTAGATGAAAACGGCAACCAGATTGAAGCCGTTGAGGCGCAGAGCTATGCCCAGTATTTCAGAGAGGCTGCGATTCAAAACATGGAGAGCACCGCTATCTGGCATAGCGCCGCTGTTGCAGCGGGCGCAGGCACAGTGTCGGCGGAGGGCAGGGCACAGATTGACGCAGATTTGCGGCAAATTGATGTGGTTTGTCGGCAAAATAGCATCAGCTTAAAGTCCTATTTTCGTCAGGTTTTCGGCGAGGGCATGGACAAAAAGCTCTATGTGTCTATGATGGAGAGAACCTTGATTGCCGAGGCTTACAGTGCGGCTTTCACAGAGAGCCATGAAATCAGTGACGCAGACATCACGAGCTACTACAATGAAAATAAGAACACCTATGATTTGACGACCTATAATGTGTTCTTTGTCAGCGGTGCGCCGGAGGAGAAGCTGGATAACGACGGCAATAAGCTTGATCCCACCGAGGAGGAAAAATTGCTGGCGTTGACAGAATCCGGTGTGGTTGCAGCTGAAGTGGTTTCCGCTGTGAAGGATGGCACGAGCTTCTACGATGCGGCCATCGTCCACGATATGGGCTCTGAGGCTATTTTTGACCAGTCTCATTACTTCAAGCCCAATCAGGCCATGAGCGAGACGAACACAAATATTTCCGCATGGCTCTACGACGCCGGCCGCAAGCTTGGCGACGTGACTGCCATTGAGGCGACAAACGGCTACTATGTGGTCGAATTCCTCGCCCGTCTGCGTGACGACAACGCAACGGCGAACATCCGTCACATTCTCATCAACGCCGAGACCACCGAGTTTGTGGTGAACGAGGATGGTACAGAGACGGTTTATGACCCGACGAGCCTCGCTGAAGGCGAAGAGGAGCCGGTCATCGTCGCCAAGCCCAGCGAAGAGCAGTGGGCAGCGGCGCAGGCTGAAATTGAGCGGATTCAAGCGGAGTGGCTGACCGCAAGCACTGGTAATGGTTCCTTGGAGGATAAATTTGCTGAGCTTGCCAATCAGTATTCTGATGACGGCGGTTCGAACACCACGGGTGGTCTCTATGTAGACAGAGCGCCGGGTGGCTTCGTGCCGAACTTCGAAGATTGGGTATTCGACCCCAGCAGAGCCGCGGGTGACTACGGCATCGTACAAAACGACGGCCAGTATGTTGGTTATCACTTGATTTACTATGTCGGCGATGGCCAACCCCAGTGGATGATTGCCATTCGCGGCACGCTCAAGCAGGAGGCCAGCCTTGCGTGGTATGACGCAGAATACGAGCAGGCTGCCATTACCAGCTATCCGGAGCAGCTGGAAAAATTAGGAGCTTAATAAAAAGGAATCGGAGCTCCGGAATCATCCGGAGCTCCGATTTTATGTTTGCGATTTGAGGTGCAGGTATGTTTATCAAGAATCATCTGGACGAGATGAATCGCTACGTTGCCGGAGAGCAGACGGAGCATTGGCTCTTGCGCAGCGGCATGGGCCTTTGTCTCGCTGCGGCCTTTTTGCTGGCGCTTCGCCTGCTGGGTATGCTGCAAGGGAAGATGCTGGTGGCGGTTTTGGCGGCAGGCTGCCTGTTTGCCATCGTGGTTGTGGTGGCGGGAACGGTGCGGCTGACCCGCAGCCAGCTTGGCGCAGTGGTTTTGCTGGGCGCTTTTGCGCTGCTTCTACGGTTGTATTTTTTAGAATACCAGAGCTTGGATTATCAAGACTTTCTCGCCAAATGGGCGGCGTATTTTCGTGACTATGGCGGCGTTGCCGCTCTGGGCGACAAAATCGGGAATTATAATTTCCCCTATCTCTACTTCCTCGCCCTGTTTTCCTACGTGCCCGTCGGCGACCTCTATTTAATCAAATTTCTCTCCACCGCCTTTGACATTGTGCTGGCACTCTACGGCATGAAGTTGGTGTTGCATCTGTGCGGGAACCGAAGCCTCGGTTTGGCGAGCTTCTTCACGCTTTTGATGCTGCCGACGGTGGTGGCGAATTCTTCTATGTGGGCGCAGTGCGACTCGATTTACACGGCATTTTTGCTCATGATGCTCTATTATGCCATGCAAAAGCAGCCGGTGGCGACGATGATCTGTGCGGCGCTGGCCTTCGCATTCAAGCTGCAAGCGATTTTCCTGCTGCCGATTTTGCCGGTGCTCTGGATGATGGGGCGGGTGCGGCTCAAGCATGTGCTGCTGCTGCCGGGGGTGTATTTGTTCACCTGTCTGCCTGCGTTTTTGTGGGGACGGCCTGTGGCCGATGCGGTGCTGATTTATTTGGAGCAGGCCGATTCGACCAAGCAGAGTCTCAATTACAATGCGCCGAGCGTATTTGGCCTGTTTCGTGCGCCGAGTGAGGCCATCGGCCTGCTGTCGCTGGTGGGAATTTTTTGCAGTGCGGCGCTGATTTTGCTGTGCTATGCGGCGGTGTTCTCCCGGGCAAAGCGGATGAGCGACCGGGATTTGCTGTTCGTGAGCCTGTTTTTGTGCATCGGGATTCCGTTTTTTCTGCCGTCCATGCACGACCGATACTTTTTCATTGCGGACTGCCTGTCCGTGGTGGCAGTCTTTTCTCTGGGCGCAAGCGTCCTGTATCCCATTGCGGTGCAGGCGGCATCGCTGTTTTGCTACGCTGCCTATTTCAAGCGGGTTTATACGTTGCCGCTACGTGTGGCGAGTGTGATGATGGGCTGCGCGCTGGCCTACACGGCCTACGAAAGCTTTTTTAAGCAGGAGACGGCGAAGAAAGAAGTGGAAAAAGATGGCGGAGTATCATAGAGCGTATGCGCACTTTTCCGCCTGCGGGCTCAACTGCGGGTTATGTCCCCGCTTTTACACGGAGGGAACCTCCCGCTGTCCGGGCTGCGGCGGGGCGGGATTTCCTTCCAAGCATCCACCCTGCGGTGTGCTGTCCTGTGCCTCCAAGCGAGGGCTGGCGTACTGTTATCTCTGTGGGGAATACCCCTGCAAGAAGTATGACAAGGCGCTTACAGACTCCTTTATCACCCACCGACACATCTTCAGTGATGCGGAGAAGGCGAGGGACATGGGCGTTGAGGCTTACCAACGGGAGCTTGAGGAGAAAATGGCGCTTTTGCAGCAGCTTTTGGCTCAATATGACGATGGCCGCCGCAAAAACTTTTTCTGCTTGGCGGTGAACCTCCTGCCGCTAGAGGATGTCAAGGCGGCGTGTGAAGAAGCGTTTGAGCCTAAGGGCGGAACGCCGAAAGAGCGGGCGGTACTCATCTCCGCTTTGCTTCAAGCTGCGGCGGAAAAAAGAGGTATCACGCTCAAGCTGATGAAAAAATGAAACAAAAGGCACGGTGACATTCACCGTGCCTTTTGTTCTTAGAAGCCCATGTCGTCCCGGAAGCTATCCACGGCATCCTGCGCCGCCCGCTTGGTCTTGCTGGCCGCTCGCTTAATCTGATAGGTGCGGCTGCTGGCGGCATCGGCCGCTCCGCCGATGGCGGCACCGGCGATCATGCCCAAGGCGATGCCCTTGACTACTGCATTTACTTTCATCTTACATCCATCCTTTCCCATTGTCTTAAAAGCTTTCCAAGTGTAGTGTTGCCGTTTTTCTGCGGAAAAACACTTTCAGAGACCACTTTTTTATGGTACAATAACCATAAATAAACAGAAATCAGAAAATGAAGAGGTGCACCCATGACGAGAGTATTTTTGATACGCCATGCGCAGGCAGAAGGGAATCTTTTCCGCCGCGCACATGGTCAGTTTGACAGCTTGGTTTTGCCCGACGGCTACCGCCAGATTGCGGCGCTGGAGGCGCACTTTGCTAATATTCACATTGATGCTTGCTATTCCAGTGACCTGTTTCGCACGAGGGTGACGGCGGAGGCGGTCTACAAGCCCAAGGGTCTGGAGCTCAAGCTTCGGCCGAAGCTGCGGGAGATTCACATGGGTACATGGGAGGACGCCACCTGGGGGCGCTTGCGGGCGGAGCACTGTGGGAGCCATGTGGGCTTTGTCGAGTGCCACAACGACTGGCAGGTGGCGGGCAGCGAGACCTTCCCGCAGCTGCGTGCCCGCATGGCTGAGGCCATAGAGGAGATTGTGGCTACGCACCCGAATCAGACCGTGGCGGTGTTTTCCCACGGCATGGCCATCCGTAACTATCTGGCGCATTTGAAGGGTTATTCGCTGGAGACCCTGCGGGAGATTCCCCACGGGGACAACACTTCGGTGAGCCTAATCACGTTTGTAGACGGCGCAGCGACGGTGGAATACCATGCGGATGCCACACACCTGTCGCCGGAAATTTCCACCTTTGCCCGCCAGAGCTGGTGGCGCAACGAAAAGGGACTGCCCGCCGACTTGAATTTCGCCTTCCGGCTCTACACCGACGCCGACAGAGCCTTTGTCGAGACGGCGCACGAGGATGCATGGCAGGCTATTTATGGTGTGTCCTGCCCGGATATCACGGCCTTCGCCGATGACACGACCAACAACGCAAGTCAGAGCGATTACGGTGTGCGCATGGCGACGCTGGACGATGCGCTGGTGGGGCTGGTGCAGTTCTCGCCCGAGTCGGGCATGGAGGAGGGCTATGCGCATTTGTCCTTCGCCTACCTGCTGCCGGCGTACCGACACAAGGGCTTCGGCTGTCAACTGCTGGGAGAGACAATGTCGCTGGCGCGCAAAATGGGGCGCAACAAGCTGCGGCTGCACTGCTCCAAGGAAAACACGGCGGCGCAGGCCTTTTACAAAAAATTCGGCTTTTCCACCATCGGCCAAGTGATCCACGCAGAGCATATTTTGGACGTGATGGTGTTACCGATTTCCACGAAGAACAGCGGGTGCAAGTAAGTTGAAAAATAGTTTTTTACCCATTAGCACGGCGGATTTGGCCGCACGGGGCTGGGAGGAATACGATTTTCTGGTGGTTTCGGCGGATGCCTATGTTGACCACCCCTCCTTCGGTGCGGCCATTATCGCCCGGGTTTTAGAGGCGGAGGGCTTTCGGGTGGCCTTTTTGGCGCAGCCGAACGTCGGCAGGGAGAAATCCTTTACCGCATTGGGGCGGCCTCGCTTTGCCGCATTTATCTCCGGCGGAAATCTGGATTCCATGGTGGCGCACTACTCGGTAGCGAAGCGGCGACGGGAGCAGGATTACTACTCGCCCGGCGGAAAAATGGGCTATCGCCCCGACCGCCCAACCATCGTCTACAGTCAGAAATTCCGCCAGCTCTACCCCGACCTGCCTCTGATCATCGGCGGCCTGGAGGGATCGTTGCGGCGCTTTGCGCATTACGACTACTGGGACGATGCGGTGCGCCCCTGCATTTTAGCGGACTCCAACGCAGATTTGCTCACCTACGGGATGGGGGAAAAGGCGACTGTGGAGATTGCGCATCGCCTCGCCTCCGGTGCTGCGCCGTGGGAGCTGACGGACATTCGGGGCACAGCGTATTTGGCCGATCATCCGGCGGGCTGCCCTTTTCCGAAGGTGGATTGTCCATCTTTTGAGCAGGTGGCGGAGGACAAAAAAGCCTATGCCAAAGCGAATATAATTCAATACGAGATGCACGACCCGGTGCGGGGTAAGGCCGTTTTACAGCGGCACGGCGAACGCCTACTCGTTGTGAATCCGCCCATGCCACCCTTAGAGCAGGAAGAGCTTGACCGCATTTACGAGTTGCCCTACATGCGGGATTACCACCCGACCTACAACGGCAAGGGCGGTATCCCTGCTATTGAAGAGGTCAAATTTTCCATCACGCACAACCGAGGCTGCTTCGGCGCCTGCAATTTCTGCTCGCTGGCGTTTCATCAAGGGCGGGTGATTACCAGCCGCAGCCATGAGAGCGTGTTGCGGGAGGCGACCGCTATGGTGAGCCACCCCGACTTCAAGGGCTACATCCACGATGTGGGCGGCCCGACGGCTAATTTTCGCCGCCCCTCCTGCGAGAAGCAGAAAAAGCACGGGCTCTGCGCAGGCAAAGCCTGCCTCTCACCCGTACCCTGTCCGAATATTGATGGCGACCACAGCGATTATCTGGCGCTGCTGCGCAAGCTGCGCAAGATTTCGGGCATCAAAAAAGTATTCATCCGCTCGGGCATCCGCTTTGACTACCTAATGCTGGACAAGAGCGGCGAGTTTTTCTCGGAACTGGTCAAGTACCATGTGAGCGGGCAGCTCAAGGTTGCGCCGGAGCATTGCGCCGCCGCCACGCTGGACTACATGGGCAAGCCCTCCATTGAAACCTACGAGCGCTTTCGGGAGAAGTACAAGCAGCTCAATCAAAAGCATGGGTTCAAGCAGTTTTTGGTGCCGTATCTGATGTCCTCGCACCCGGGCTGCTCGCTGGACGATGCGGTACGGCTCGCCGAATGGCTCAACAAGGAAGGCGTTCAGCCGGAGCAGGTACAGGACTTTTACCCCACGCCGGGCACGCTGTCCACCTGTATGTTTTACACCGGGTTTGACCCTCGCACAATGCAGCCGGTGTTCGTGCCCAAGCGGCAGGAGGAGAAGGCCATGCAGCGGGCACTCATGCAGTGGAAACGCCCGGAGAAGCGGGATATGGTGCTCAAGGCACTCTATAAAACCGGGCGCACCGACCTCATTGGTTTTGAAAAGCACTGCCTCGTTCGCCCGAACCAGTCCAAACGGCGGCCGGAGAGCGGAAAAGGGGAGAAGCCGGAGCAGCGCTCCGCCTCGGGCAGGCAATCAGCAGGCGGAAAGTCGCAAGTTATCGGTAAGCCGCAAGCTGCCAGTAGGCCGAAAACGGGTGGGAAGCCAAAGGCGGGCAGAAAGCCCAAGGGCAAGCCGAAAACCCGCAATATGGTGAAGAAAGACTAAAATTAGCGAGCGAAGTATTACTTTTTCTATGCAAAATGAATAGAACTTTTTAATAATAATTATTAATTTAATTGAGAATCATTCTTGACAAGGGTGAAAAACTGTGCTATGCTGTGCTCAGATAGAGAGCGAACACAGACGCCGGAGGCAGTGCGGCAGCTGTGGTGCATGGTGCAGTGCAAGGAGACAAAAGAGGAGTTGATGCGCTTGGCAGGGCAACGTTACTCTAGGCAACGTGAGTTGATTTTGAACTATTTGCAGTCGACAAAGTCCCATCCGTCTGCTGAAATGGTCTACAACTCGCTGAAGAAAGAGCATGCGACCCTAAGTCTTGCGACGGTTTATCGCAATTTGAAGCTGCTGGCGCAGGACGGCCCCCTCATCTGCATACCGCTCCCTGTAGAACGGTATGATAGTGATCAGTCGGAGCATCCTCACTTCTGGTGCAAGAGCTGCAATCAGCTCATGGACATGGAAGAGGAGGATTTTCGAGAGACCATGAAGCAAATCAACCGCAAATCCGTACACCAAATTGAGCGCTGCGAAATCCTGTTTACCGGCATTTGCAAAAACTGTCAATCATAATTTTGAAAGAGGGTACTATTATGAAGTTATTCAAATGTTATCACTGTGGCAACGTGGCATGGAAAATGGTTGATTCTGGTCCGACTATGAGCTGCTGTGGCGAGTCCATGAAGGAGCTTATCCCCGGAACCACCGACGGCGCAAGAGAGAAGCACGTGCCTCATGTGACCGAAGCCGATGGCAAGACACAGATTCAAGTGGGCGCAGTGATCCATCCCATGCTGGAAGAGCATCACATCATGTTCATCGCCGCCGAGCGCAGCGAGGGCAAGCGTGTGATTGTTGAGTTCCTCAAGCCGGGTGAAGAGCCGACCGCAGAGATTTGCGGCGGGGCTGACGGGCTGGCTGCGTATGAATACTGCAACCTCCACGGTTTTTGGAAGTGGGAAAAGTAGAGTCTTTGACAGACAATTTGAAAGGAGCACAACACAATGGAATTGAAGGGTAGCAAGACAGAAGCCAATCTCTGGGCAGCATTTGCAGGAGAGAGCCAGGCTCGTAACAAATACACCTATTACGCAAGCGTTGCAAAAAAGGAAGGCTATGAGCAGATTTCCGCCATTTTCCTTGAGACCGCAGGCAATGAGAAGGAGCACGCAGAGCTCTGGTTCAAGGCATTGGGCGAGCTGGGTACGACCGAAGAGAACCTCAAGCACGCCGCCGAGGGCGAGAACTACGAGTGGACCGAGATGTACGCCGAAATGGCGCAGACCGCCAAGGAAGAGGGCTTCGAGCGTCTGGCTTTCCAGTTTAGCGGCGTGGCCAAGATTGAAAAGGAACACGAGGAGCGCTATTTGGCGCTGCTGGAGAACTTGAAAAACGGTGCGGTCTTTGAGCGTGGCGATGAGATTATGTGGTTCTGCCGCAACTGCGGACATGTGCACGTGGCCAAGAAGGCACCCGAGCAGTGCCCGGTGTGCGCCCATCCCCAAGCCTATTTTGAGATTCGCGGAAAGAATTATTAAGGTTTCCTCCTAAAAGATTCTTCATGAATGGGAAAGCCTCCAAGCCTCTGCTTGGAGGCTTTTTTCCTGAAAACGCCCGTTCCTGTCGATGACAGGAACGGGCGCACTGTTTGTTTATCCGATGCGAATGGCAGAGACTGAGTCAGCGGGCATAATCACCACACCACCGCCGCCGTAATCTATATAGCCGCCGCCAAAGCCGGGTCTGCCGAAGCCACCGCCAAAGTTAAAATCTGCGTCCCCGCCGCCGCTTGGCATGAGACCGTTTTGCTCCATGGAGAAGAGGATATCATCCTGGAAGCTGAGGGTGGCGCTGGATAGGCCGTCCTTGCCGTTCCAGATGTACACGCCATCGCCAACGGCATCGCCGGGTGAGCCGATGATGGCGGTCACTTCCTCGTAGTGCATACCCTCGTAGAGCTGAATGAACTCGTCAAAGGTGATGTCCGGGCCGTTTTTGTTCTTGCTGCTCTCCCGAACCGAATCGTAGAGCACCTGATGGTCGGCGATGGTGAGCAAAATTTCCTCATCGCTGCGTACCACCAGCGAAACTGCCTTGTCTTTGGAGGAGGTGCCTACAATGGAGGCGAGGGCATAATCGTTCATGGAGAGGTAGTGGCTGATGCGCTCGTCCCAGAGGGTATAGCTGCCGCTCTCCTTACTCATGGNAGCGATGCCGCCGAGGTCTACATCGNTGAACTCCACCCGGATGCTCCACTCGCTGGACACAACGACAAAATCCGAACTGCCGATGCTAGTAGACAGGTTCTCGATGATGGGGCCNGTGCCCAGATTTTTCTTGATGATGGGTGTCCAGCCGGNGCTCGGCGTGGCCTCNGGGGAGAGCAGGCCGGAACAGGAACTGAGNAACAGCAGGCACAAAACGATGGGAAGAATACGCTTCATAGGTTCCACCTCTCAATCCTAAAATGCGCTTACAGCGCCCGAATTTCCAATGCTTCGCCGTCGGACTTCACGTCGACGAGTCGGATGGGATTTGCATAGTTTTCGATGATTTCCGTGGCGATGCTGTCCTCCAAGTCCTTTTGAATCTGCCGCCGCAGGTTGCGGGCGCCATAGGTGACGGAGTAGGAGCGCTTGACCAGATAGTCCAAAACACTGTCCTCGTAAGTCAGCTCGATGCCCTTTCCCGAAAGGGTGCCCACCAGCTCGGAGAGCATGATTTTTGCGATGTCCTTGAAGTGCTCCTCGGAGAGCTGGTTGAAGTAGACGATTTCATCCACGCGGTTGATGAATTCGGGGCGCAGGAACTGCTGCAAGGCCTTCATCGCTTGTGCCTTGCCCTGCTCGTTGGCGGTACGCCCGAAGCCGACAACGCCCTCCTTGCGGTCGCTACCGGCGTTGGAGGTCATGACAACAACGGTGTTTTCAAAGTTCACCGTGCGGCCGTGCGCATCGGTGATGCGGCCGTCGTCGAGGATTTGCAACAGTACGTTGAGTACGTCGGGGTGCGCCTTCTCAATCTCGTCGAACAGCAGCACGGAGTAGGGCTTGCGGCGTATTTTTTCCGTGAGCTGCCCCGCCTCGTCGTAGCCCACGTAGCCCGGCGGAGAGCCAATGATGCGCGAGACGCTGTGCTTTTCCATGAATTCGCTCATGTCCAGGCGTATGAGGTTTTCCGGTGAGGAGAACAGATCGCTGGCCAGCTGCTTGACAAGCTCGGTTTTGCCCACGCCCGTGGAGCCGACGAAGATAAAGCTCACCGGCTTGCGCTTGCTGGCGATGCCGACACGCCCCCGGCGAATGGCGGCGGAAACTGCTTCGACAGCTTGATTTTGTCCAATGATGTGACTCTTGAGCCGCTGCTCAAGCTTGGAGAGCCGCTCGTACTCCGCCTCGGCAATCTGGCTGGCGGGGATTTTCGTCCAGAGCTCGATGACACGAGCCAAATGCTGCACGCCGAGCGTGGGCTGCACGTTGCCGCCCAGCTGCTCGAGCTCGTTGTTCAGCCGGATTTCGATGCTCTTTATCTCGGCGAGACGAGCGAAGGCGTTTTCGCTGTCGTTGAGCACCATGACTTCTTTTTCCTTCTGATAATCGGCCAAATCCTTGTTAATCTCCATCACACGGGCGAGCACTTTGTTCTTTAGGTTCACGTCCGAGCAGGCCTCGTCGATAAGGTCAATAGCCTTATCAGGGAGATAGCGGTCGGTGATATACCGCTCGCTCATGGTGACGGCGAGGCGGCAGATATCGGCGGGAATGGTCACCTGGTGGTGCGCCTCGTAATAGGGCGCAATGCCCTTTATAATCTCGATGGCATCCTCGATGGACGGCTCTTCCACAATGATTGGCTGGAAGCGGCGCTCGAGCGCCGTGTCCTTCTCAATGTGCTTGCGGTATTCGGTGAGCGTGGTTGCGCCGATGACTTGAATCTCGCCCCGGGAGAGGGCGGGCTTTAAGATATTGGCCGCATTCATGCTGCCCTCGGCATCACCTGCGCCGACGATGTTATGCACCTCGTCGATGACCAGAATGATGTTGCCCAGCCGCTTCACCTCGTCGATGAGCCCTTTCATGCGGCTCTCAAACTGGCCGCGAAACTGCGTGCCCGCCACGAGGGCGGTGAGGTCGAGGAGATGAACCTCCTTATCCATGAGCTTATAAGGTACGTCCTTGGTGGCGATGCGCAGGGCGAGACCCTCTGCGATGGCGGTTTTGCCCACGCCGGGCTCGCCGATGAGACAGGGGTTGTTCTTCTGGCGGCGGTTGAGGATTTGGATGACCCGCTCAAGCTCCATGTCGCGGCCGACGATTTTATCAAGCTTGCCTTCCTTGGCGCGTCCAGTAAGGGAGATGCAGTAATTTTCCAAATACTTGCGGCCCTTTTCCTTTTTCTCGCTGCGGCGGGCGCCGTTACCCTCCTCGCTCTGGCCACTCTCTTGATTCTGGGCGGGCTGCTCGGCAGAGGCCTTGGGCTTCTGGCTGTCGCCAAAGAGCTTATTCATGAAGGGGAAGGTGGTGGTTTTCCCCTCATCGTTGTCGTTGTCCTCGCCCTCGTCCGAATCCTTGGAGAGCAGCGCTTCCAGACCGCCACTGTTTAGGGCAGTCATCATTTCGCTGGTCAGACCGTCGAGATCCTCGTCACTGAGACCCATGCGCTCGCACATTTCTTCAATGGGCTTGAGCTTGAGCTCTTTCCCGCACTTGAGGCAGAGAGCCTGCGTGGGGTTATTGTCATTGCTGGAAATATAAACCACAGCAATATTTTTCTTACATCTGGAACACAATTGTGGCTGCATTTGAATCAACTCCTTCGCTAGACCGTTCTAGCATTACTATGCTAAGGCAAAAATATGAACTGGGTGTGAAATAAATATGAGTGAACCTTCAATTTATGGCATGGAAATAAAATAGAAAATGGGATTATATGCAACAAAAAAGCGGAGAACGAAACTGGAATGGAGCGTTTCGTTGGTTATCAGATTACTTTTCAGCTGGAAGAGGAGCACGGCAATCCAAATGACCAGCAACGCCTTAATCAGCCCGCACACCATGCCGCCGGTGCTGTTGAGCGTGTCCAAAACCGGCAGCTTGAACACCAAGTCCAGCAGGTGGCTGATAATGAACCAGACGATGAGAATACCCGCAAAAAAGAAGATGAACAGCAGGGTTTTCGCCACGAGCTTGGCAAGCGTCACGGCGATGAGTGCGGCGGCACTCTCAATGGATTTTTGCGCTGTGTCCTTCACGGAGGCGGAAAAGTCCTCGGCGAGAGACTCAAAGAGCCCAACATCACGGAGAAAATCCATCACAAGATTGGACACGGGGAGTTCTTCAAAGGAGGTCTCGGGTCTGGATTCCTGCTCTCGTTCCAGCTCCTGGGTGAACTGGTCGGTGAGCATGGTTTCAAAGCGGGGAGCGAGGTAGTCGGCGGCTGCCGGCTCGAAGTGGGCGGCGAGGAAATTGGCACCAAGGAGCGCCACGAACACGGCAACCAGACCGAAAAGGGTTAAAATCAAGCCCTTTTTCCAGCCCCGCCACGCAAAAAACACGACGGTGAGCACCACCAACAGGTCGAGCACAAGGGCGGCGGGATGCAGGGTAAGTGTTGAAAGACTCATGAGTACTCCTTTTCTCTATTCGGGCAGGTAAATGCTGGCGTTTTTTCCGGACAGCAGCAGCGCCGAGCCGTCGTCATGCATAAGCACCCGCTGGGCGGAGACGGTGCGGCTACTGTCTCCATAAGGGACAAAGCCGGCAGTGAACAGGCTCACTTGATCGTAGGTGAGCAGAGCGGTGTAGCGCCCGGCGGAGGAGAGGCTAAGCACTTGCTCGCTGATGCCCTCCATGCCCAACACCTCGCCAGAGGCGGAAACCATGACCAGATTGCCGAGGCTGCCCGCCCGATAAGTGCCGATGAGCAGGGTTGCATAGCCGTCGCCGGAGAGAGAATATTGCTTCAAATATCCGTTGGTGTAGTCATAGCTGCCAAGCAGAGCGGCGTTGGCCGAATATGCGCTGATTTGATTTTCGCCGAGCGCCCATAGGGTGTCGCCCTGCACCTTTAAGTCCAGCACGACGTTGTTATAGAGTTCGGCGGTGGCGAAGGGCTCCTCCACGCCCATGTTGTGGTATTTTAGCGTGGAGCGGAAGCTAGAGCCGTCCTGACCGATGGAGAGGATGACCAGCGTATTGCCGTTGTTCATCAAGGCGCAGTCAGCGACGAATTCGCTGGAGATGCCCCAGGTGGCGGCCAAGTCTCCTGCGGCACGGTAGAGATTGACAACGCCCTTGTAGCCGCGCTCGGTGGAGACGATGGCGTACTGGCCGTTGCTGCAAACGTTGGCGGAGATGATGCTGCGGCTGCCGTCGATGCTGCCGCGATAAACCAGTTCCCGCCCGGAGATGAGAAAGTATTCTTTTCCGCCCACGTCAAAGATGATGGCATAGTGCCCGGCGGTGCGAATCACAGGCCGCTGGAAGGCGATGTTTTGCTCTATGTAGCTTGTGCCGCTCTGGGAATAGAGCTGCAAATAGTTTGGCGAGCAGAGCAGGAGATTGCCATCGAGCAGGGTGTAAATGTCCGTGTCCTTGCCGGCGTGCTCAAAGGGTACGGCTTCGCCGCTGTCATTGCGCTCAATATTGTAGTAGCGCAGGGTACGCACGAGGGAGTCCACATTCCAGCTGTCACGAAAGACGACAAGAGCGAGTGCGCTGAGCAGCAAAACGGCAGTCAAAATGAAGGTGATCAGCCGCAGCAGAGGGTTTCGCTTTTTCTCATGTTTTGCCAGAGCCGTTCACCTCCCAAGCAAGTCAATCCCTCCGATTATACATCAAGGGGATACCAGAGTTTTGTCATATAAAGTCCGTCCGGCGGCGCAGTGGGCCCGGCGGCAACCCGCTTGCGTTCCTCCAAAATAGCCGGAATGTCGTCTGCGTTGAACTTACCCTCAGCGGCGTAGACAATGGTGCCCACCATGGCGCGCACCATATTGTACAGAAAGCCGTTGGCGCAGACGGCGCAGGTAATCATGTCGCCCTGCCGCTCCACGGTGAAGTAATGGATGGTGCGCACCGTGCTTTTCACCGGCGTACCCGTGGATTGCACCGCCTTGAAGTCGTGCGTGCCCACAAAGTGAGCTGCCGCCCGTGCCATAACCGTGTCGTCGAGGCGCTTGGGATAAAACCACACCCGGTTGACGAAAAAGGCATTGCGCAGGCGGGAGTTGTAAATGCGATAGGTGTATTCCTTTTTCTCGCAGGAGAGAATGGCGTTGAAGTCCTCCGGCACCTCGGTCGCCTGCGTGACCACAATGTCATCGGGCAGGCGGGTGTTCACCGCCAGCGGAATTCGGTCACAGGGAATGGAGGACTCGGTTTTGAAGCTGGCGATATAGGTCTCGGCGTGGACCCCTGCGTCTGTGCGACCGGCACCCACGAGCTTCACGGGATGGCACACGACGGTGGCGAGCGCCTGCTCCAGCGTTTCGGCCACGGTGACGGCATTTTTCTGCACCTGCCAGCCGTGATACGCCGTGCCCATGTACATGAGACGAAGCGCAATGTTCCTCATCCAACCACCCGATTCAAGACCAGCACCACAACGAGAAGCGCCACAGAGAAGCAGAGCACGACAACGTCGGTGTTGTTCATTTGCAGCTGCTTGAGGCGGGTGCGTCCCTCGCCGCCGTGGTAGCAGCGGCACTCCATGGCCACCGCCAGCTCGTCTGCCCGGCGGAAGGAGGAGACGAAGAGTGGCACGAGCAGGGGAATGAGCGCTTTCGCTTTTTGCAGGAAGTTGCCTGTGTCAAAATCNGCACCGCGGGCACGCTGCGCCGACATGATTTTGTCGGTGTCCTCAATGAGATTGGGGATAAAGCGCAGGGCGATGGACATAATCATAGCCAGCTCGTGGACGGGAAACTTGATTTTTTTCAGCGGGTTGAGCAGGGTTTCCAGTCCGTTGGTTAGGCTCAAGGGGCTGGTGGTATAGGTGAGTAAGAAGGTGGAGCAAATGAGGGTGACAATGCGCACAATCATGAAAATGGCAGTGCGCACGCCCTCGTAGGTCATGGTGAACACGCCGATGGTGAAAACGGGTCGCCCGGGCGTGTAAAACATGTTGAGCAGGCCTGTGAATATCAGCACGAAAATGACGGGCTTCATGCCTTTGAGGATGATTTTGGGCGAGATGGTGGAGATGCCCACGCTGACGAACAGCACCACCAGCATCAGACCATAAATGACCGGGTGCTGCCGTGCGGAGAACAGGGCAACGATAAAAATGGTCAAAAACACGAGCTTCGTGCGGGGGTCGAGGAGATGTATCAAGCTATTTCCGGGGAAATACTGGCCTAAGGTCACGTCCTTTAGCATGCTGCAACGCCCCCTTTCGCCAGAATGGCGGCCTTCGCCTGCTCAATGGTGTACACAGAGGGGTCAATGTCCAGCCCCATTTCACGCAGGCGGTGGAACACACGGGTGACCTGCGGAATCCCGAGCCCCATCTGCCGTAGCTCTTCATCATGAGAGAACACCTCAGCGGGCGAGCCGTAAAAGGGGATGGCGGCATCGTTGATCACTATGAGGCGTTCGGCCACCTTGGCCACCTCCTCCATGGAGTGGGAAACCAGAATGATGGTGGCGTTTTTCTCTTGGCGGTAGTTTTTGATGTTTTCCATGATGCTCTCAGCGCCCACGGGGTCAAGCCCGGCAGTGGGCTCGTCGAGAATGAGCACGGAGGGCTCCATGGCAATCACACCTGCAATCGCAATGCGGCGCTTTTGACCGCCGGAGAGCTCAAAGGGCGACTTTTCCAGCTGGTCGTCCCGCAGGTCGACGAATTTGGCCGCCCAGCGTACCCGGCGGTCAATCTCGCCGGCATTGAGCTTCATGTTCTTCGGCCCAAAGGCGATGTCCTTGTAGACAGTTTCCTCGAAAAGCTGATGCTCGGGGTACTGAAACACCAGCCCGACTTGAAAGCGGGCCGCACGGGTGGCCTTCGGGTCACGCCAGATGTCCTCACCGTGGAGCAGCACTTGGCCGGCGGAGGGCTTGAGCAGTCCGTTGAGATGCTGCACCAGCGTGGATTTGCCCGAGCCTGTATGGCCGATGATGGCGAGAAATTCTCCCTCATCAGCATGGAAATCCACCTGGCGGAGTGCTTCCCGACGGAAGGGTGTTCCCTCAGAGTAGACGTGCGAGAGCTGTTTTGTCTCGATAATCGGATTCATCATTCTACCTCAAATGTGCGTAAAGTGCCCGGGCGCAGTCGTCCACGCTGATAGCGTCCAGGGGTAAGTCCAATCCTGCTTCCCGCAGCTCCCAGAGTAAACCGACGGTTTCCGGCACGGTGAGCCCGATGCTGCGCAGACCCTCCACCTCGGCGAAAATCTCCTTCGGCGTACCGTCGTAAGCGATACTGCCCTTGCTCATGACCACGAGGCGGTCAGCAAGCGCAGCCTCGTCCATGTGGTGTGTGATGAGTATAATCGTAGCGCCCGTGTCATGGTTGAGCCTGCGGATGGTGCTGAGCACTTCTTCCCGCCCGATGGGGTCGAGCATGGCCGTGGGCTCGTCGAGCACGATGCAGCGGGGGTTCATGGCAATGACACCGGCGATGGCGATGCGCTGCTTCTGTCCGCCGGAGAGCTTGTGCGGTGCGTGCTGGCTGTATTCGCTCATGCCGACAAGCGCCAACGCCTCGTCCACCCGCTGGCGGATTTCGGCAGGGGGAATGCCCAGATTCTCCGGCGCAAAGGCTACATCCTCCTCCACCACATTTGCCACAATCTGGTTGTCCGGATTTTGGAAAACCATGCCGATGGTGCGGCGGATATCCAAAAGCTTCTCCTCGTCGAGCGTATCCATGCCCTCCACGTAAACCTTGCCGCCGGTGGGCAGCAGGACGGCGTTCATGTGCTTGGCAAGCGTGGATTTTCCCGAACCGTTATGCCCGAGAATCGCCACAAAGCTGCCCTGCTCGATGGATAGGGTGACGCCGTTGAGGACGATGGGGGCTTGTCCCTCCTCGTCCACGTAGGAAAAAACCGTTTCTTTTGTTTCAATCAAGTTCATCGTACCGCTCATTTCTCTTCACTTGTCCATCGTCCCGTGCTGCCGCAGGGGAGGACAAGGCCGTTACAGGACACGGGCAATCCCAGCTCGTCGGAAACTGCGTGCCCGCCATGCTTTTTGCCGACAGTTGACGCTAAAATATAGGTGAGCACCGAGGCCGACAGGCCGGTGGTATAGGAGTTGATGATAAAAAACAGAGGCTGGTCGCTGAGTACCTGCGCCGCCAGCTCTACAAAGGGGACGAGATTTTCCTCTAGCTTCCAAATCTCACCCGAGGGGCCGCGCCCGTAGGAGGGCGGATCCATGATGATGCCCTCGTAGCGGTTGCCTCGGCGGATTTCCCGCTGTACGAATTTGGCGCAGTCATCCACAATGTAGCGAATGGGCGCATCGGAGAGGCCGGAGAGCCCTGCGTTGTCTTTCGCCCACGCCGTCATGCCCTTGGAGGCGTCCACGTGGCAGACCGCCGCACCCGCCTTGGCGCAGGCGACGCTTGCGCCGCCGGTGTAGGCGAAGAGGTTGAGCACGTTGATGGGGCGATTGGCTTTTTCAATCAAGCCGCCGCAGAATGCCCAGTTTTCCGCCTGCTCGGGGAAGAGCCCAGTATGCTTGAAATTCATGGGGCCGACTTGAAAGCGGAGCTTGCCCACGGAGATTTCCCATTTTTCGGGCAGCTTCTTCTTCGTCCATTCGCCGCCGCCGGTGGCCGAGCGGGCGTAAACTCCGTCCGCTCTGTCCCACTCCTGTTCGGAGAGGGTCTTTCGCCAGATGGCCTGCGGGTCTGGCCGCCGCAGAAAATAGTTGCCCCAGCGTTCTAGTTTTTCACCGTCGCCGCAATCGAGCAGCTCATAATCCCTGTGACCGTTCCATGCCCACATGTGTTCCACCTCAACGAATCGTTACTACTATTTGACAATGAAGTATTATACCATTAAAAGTGTGAAACAGTCAAATAAAAATCTCCATTTTCTCCATTGAAGAGACGCAGCAGGATTTTTGCAGGTTGTCGGGAGAAAATCTTGTTTTTGCTGGAAGAGAAAGAGGGGAGCAAAGCATTGTTTTCTTGTGAAACATGTGGTAATATGGTAAAAAAGCGCAACAATCGGACTTTCAATTTGGAGGTATCATCATGGATGAATTACAATTTCGCTCTGCAACTTTTGGCGGCTTCAACCGTCAAGATGTGCTGGGCTATGTGGAGCGCTTGACCGTCGACTATAAAAGCAAGCTGGAGACGCTGGAGCAGGAGCTTGCTGAAGTGAAGGGAGCGCTTGCCGAGGCGCAGGAGCAGTCGGCGCAGGGGTTGGAGCGATTTACGGCGGAGAAGCTCGCTTTGCAAGAGCGGCTCGACGAAGCCGAGCCGCTGGCAGCATCGTATACCAGCATCAAGGAAAAAGCTGCGACCATTGAGTTGGATGCGCACGAGCGCAGCACGGCGATTGTCAGCCAGGCAGAGGAGGAGGCTGTGTCTTTACGGACACAGGCGAAATCTGATGTTGCGCACAAGCGCAGCGAAGCGGAGGATTATGCCCGCAACACCATTTCCGAGGCAGATACCTACGCAGACCGGCGCATGAAAACTGCGGATGAGCTTGCCGCCCGCTACACGGCGGAGGTGGAGGCTGAGCTTGCACGGCAGTTTGAGGCTGCGCAACGTCGCTTGACGACCATGCGCAGCGCCTATGACAAGGCGCGAGCGGCCATCGATCAGAGCTTGGGCGGGTCTTTGCAGGTGGTTGCGGCAGTGCAGGGGAGTCTTGCGGGCATTGGCGAGGATTTTTCTGCCATAGATACGCTGTTGCTTATGGCGGAGAGCGCCGATGCGGAGGGCGGTACAGCACAATGAAGCTGCACACCTCTGAACTAGGTGAGCAGCTGAAAAATTTGCGTGCCGGAGAGCGGGTGTTTCTCTCCGGCACCATCTACACCGCCCGAGATGCGGCGCATCGGCGGCTGATTGAATTGCTGGAAGCCGGAGAGGAATTTCCCTTTACAATGAAAGGCGCTGTGATTTACTACGCCGGGCCGACACCGGCGCAGCAGGGCATGGCGGTTGGCTCCTGCGGGCCAACGACGGCCTATCGCATGGATGCATTTTCTCCGGCTCTGCTGGATGCCGGACTTGCGGCGATGATAGCGAAAGGCCCTCGGGATATGAGTGTTATGGAGGCTATCGTCCGCAACGGTGCGTGCTACTTCACCGCCACAGGCGGCGCAGGTGCGCTCATCGCCCAGTGCATCAAAACCGCAGAGGTGATTGCCTTCGAGGATTTGGGCACTGAGTCGATTAAGCGGCTGACGGTGGAGAGCTTGCCGCTGATTGTGGCGATTGACAGTAAGGGGAATAGCCTTTACATGCAAAGGAAATAGAGCACTTGGGATGATGGAAAATCCACCGGTAATTGCCGGTGGATTTTTTGTTTCGTATTTGATATAATGGAGGAAAGTTAGGACGTTGTCAGAAAGGATGGTGCGTATGAAAACAATGAATACAGAAGCATTATACCAAAAAGTGCCTGTTCAAAAACGAAAAAAGCGCTGGTTGGTTTTGTGCATCCTAGTGGTATCTCTGGCTGTGCTGCTGCTTTTTTCGGCAGTGTCGCCCGCCCCCGTGGCCTATCTGGTGCGTGCCGCCTTCACCGTTGAGTTTGCGCTTGCGCCCGATGGCTATGAGGCTATGGAAGAGGCGGTTTCCGTGGCGAGGGATGTGCGGTATCCCTCCGCATTTCGGGAGAATTTGGCAGATATTTACACGCCGAAAGAGGGCGGCGCCCCCTTTCCCGTGCTGCTGTGGCTGCACGGCGGAGCGTTCGTCGGCGGCGGGAAGCAGGACATTGAGGTTTATGCCACAGCTTTGGCAGCGCAGGGCTTTGCCGTGGTTTGCATCAACTACGCCCGTGCGCCCGAGGCCAAGTACCCGACGCCGTTGGTGCAGACGGGAGAGGCCTATTCTTGGCTGGTGGACGTGGCGGAGGACTACCGTTTGGATATGAGCCGCTTTGCCCTGGCGGGCGACTCGGCAGGGGCGCATATTGCGGCTCAATTTGCGGCAATTCAAAGCAATAGCGCCTATGCGCAGGAGATGGGCATTGCGCCTGTACTTGCGCCGAATGCGCTCAAGGCGACGGTGCTGTTTTGCGGGCCATATGATGTGGAGAAAATTGTGGAAAACGAGTATATGCTATTCCGATTTCTTATGAGTCGAACGGCCTGGGCGTATTTTGGCAGCGAGAACTGGGCGCAGCAGAGCAGCGAGCAGGCCAGCATCACCAATCATATCACCGGCGATTTTCCGCCGACCTTCCTCACGGACGGCAACACCGCATCGTTTGAGGAGCACAGCCGCCTGCTGGAACAGGTGCTGACGGCGCAGGGCGTGCCCGTGGAGAGCTTTTATACCCCGGAGGAGGACGGAATCACTGTCCACGAGTATCAGTTCTTGATGAACACCTCTGCGGGAGAGGCGTCCTTTGAAGCGGTGCTCTCCTTTTTACAAAAGTACGTAAAATAAAACAGGCTGCGGAGAGAGCATTCCGCAGCCTGTTTTTATTGGACGACACTTGATTGAAGGGGAATCAATCGTCGTAATCGTGGTCCCACTCAAGAATGGTGCCGCTGGTTGCATCAATGTCGTAGGAATACTCCATGCGGCCCTTGTCAAATTCTACCTCGTAGATGTAGAGGCCGTCATCACGGTCAAATTCAACCCGTATGCGTGTGACCTCACTTTCGGCCAGACCGGCATGCGCCAGCGCAATGGACTTGGCCTTTGCCTCGCCGATATAGGAATTCGTGGTTGTATTGGTGTTATGATTGTTGTTGTGGTTGCTGTTGTGCGTGTTATTGCTGTGGGGGATACTATAGTGCTCAATGTCCCGGTCATACTCCAGAATCACACCAGTGAGTGCGTCGATTTCGTAATCGTACTCGATGTTGCCGCTGTAAAACTCAATATCATACACATAGCGGCCATCATCACGCTCTAGCTTTGTTTTGATGAAAATCACATCGGCTTCTGCTACGCCCGCATGGGTCAAAGCGATGGATTTGGCCTTGGCCTCGCCAATGTAGGAGTCGGCGGCAGGTGTGGCTGTGGGCGCAGGTGTAGGTGAAGGCGTGACTGCGGGTTTGGGCGTAGGCGCAGGTGTGACTGCGGGCGCAGGCGTGGGAGTGGGTGCGGGCGTGACAATCGGGGTTGGCTGCGGCGGCGGTGTAACTCTGGGCTTCGAATCCCGGTCGTAGGAGCGAATTGCGCCGCTGAGGGCGTCAATCTCGTACTCATAGTTCGCATCTGTGGTCTCGAATTCCAGCTCGTAGACCATCTGTCCGTCGTCATAGTCCAGCTTGAGTTGCAGGATGATGGCGGTGCTGGCGGTGACACCTGCGTGCTGGAAGGCAATCTCCTTCGCTCGTTGCTCGCCAATATAGGCGCCGCTGCTGGCATGTCCGCTGACGGTCACGCCGTTGAGCGTGGTGTGGCGGGCGGCGATAAGCAGGTTGATTTCGTTGATGTTGAGCTTGGCCAAATCCTCGAACTTCAAGCGTTCATCTTGCGTGATCAGCAGCTCAATGAGCGCCACCTTGCCGATGGAGATATTATGCTGTGTTGCCAGAGTGCGCAGGCGGGCGTCCTCGCTGACGGTCTGGCTGATGACTGCGGCGTTGAGGGCGTGTGCGCTCAAGAGGGTGTTGACCTCGTCGGTCAGGCGCTCCTGCAATTGTGTGCCCTTCTGGGTATCAGAATTTTCCACGGTAATCAAAATAGAGTTTTTAATCTCGCTGACATAGCCGTTTTTCAGCATGGAGCCGATGAAGGCGTTGACGGCCACGTCGAGGTGTACATTTTTTAAATCCATGCCGTCCAAAATAATAATTGCATCGTCGTTGAGCGGCGTCACCGACAGCACCCGTTCAGCGCTGTTGGTGCGAAATTCGATACCCGGGTTGACATCAATGCTGATGATGGAGTCGACGGAAAAATGGTTGTAGCCGACGGGGGCGATGCAAAGGGCTAAAACTGCGGCTGCTGCCACAGCGATTTGCGCAAGGCTGCGCCTCTTCTTTTTCGTTGCTCTTGCTGCGCCAAATACAATGGGCTCGGCCACTCTGGCTTCTTGTGCCTGCATCGTTTGGTTCGCTCCTTTCTCACGCTCGCAAGAAAGAAGGATGCCATGCAAGACGTCCGGAGTCTGGCTTGTCACGGCGCGGGAGAGACGATTGCGGATTTCTCTGTTGTTCATCTCATTGCTCCTCCTGCACTTGCTTTCTTAGTTTTGACAGCGCACGGCGATATTTGGAAAGGACGGTCGCTAAGGGGAGCTGCATCAGTGCCGCAGTTTCCCGGTGCTTGAGTCCCGCTACATCATGGAGCATCACAATCTGACGCTCTTCTTGATTCAAAACCCGCATGGCCGATTCCAGAACGAGACGGTCAAGGGTTTGTTGAATACCATCTTCTTCTGAACGTAAGCCCCAGTCCGGCTCGAGAGAAACATCGGCCGACGATTTCTCTCTCAACTTCATGAGGGCAAGGTTGCGGGCAATGGTGAGCACCCATGCCATGGGTTTTCCCTGCGGTTGATAGTTTGCGGCGGAGAGGTAAACTTGAATGTAAGTCTCCTGCATCAGATCCTCTGCCGTATGGCGATTTCGTACAATAGACAACAAAAAACCATACACTGCCGTCTTAGTCTCCAGATAGAGAGACTCCAGTGCCTGCTTGTCGTCGGCAGCAATGTGGTGGATGAGTTCCTCCGCCGGTTTTGCCTGCGACCGTATTTTGTTGTCTGAAACCATCAACATATCTTCACCCTGTCATAAAAATAATGCCCGAGCGAGCCAAATTATTGCATAAAGAAAATTTTTTTGAAAAAAGAGCACCGCTCGGTATTGAGCAGTACTCTGATTGATTCTGTGGCAAAGAGCAGGAGACTACTATACCAATTCTTTGCAGTAGCGCAGGTTGACGCAAATCACGCCCTCGTAGTCCCAGTCCATGTGGGTACCGTCCGGCGTGAAGCCGTGGTCGGTGTAGAACTTGATGGACAGAGGTTTTTTCTCGTTCACCAGCACGAAGCAGTGCGTGTGTCCGGCGGCCTTTAGACGGCGGCAGGATTCCCCGAAAATGAGATTACCATAGCCCTTGCCGATTTCCGTCGGGTCAGAGTAGATGGAGTGAATCTCGCCCCAACCGGCGTATGCGCTGAAGTCGAAGTCCTGCGGCTTGCCATCGGGGCGAATACCCAGACGGGCAGGGCCGTAGCTGATGCAGGAGACGGGCTTGTCGCCGCAGTAGGCGATGAGCCCCTCGGCTGCGCCGGTTGCGTGGTTGTTGCGAAAGACGGGAATCCAGCGGTCATCGGTGATTTCCCGCTGGAAATAATCGGCGGAGAAGATGTCGTTATAGGTCGTGCGCCAGCCCTCGGCATGGAGTCTGCTCATGGCGGCGAAGTGCTCGTCGTTCACGGCATCGACGAATCGGAGTTCCTCTTGACTCATGATTTAACACCCTCTGCTGTTGGCGATGTGGTCTGCTTTTGATGCCGCCGTGCGTTGGCGAGCATGAGCTTGATGCGGTTTTCCTGGTTGATTTTTGTTGCACCGGGGTCATAATCGATGGCCACGATGTTGGAGTGCGGATAATCGTCCTTGATGCGGCGCACCATACCCTTGCCGACAATGTGGTTGGGCAGGCAGCCGAAGGGCTGCGCACAGACGATACCGCCTACGCCGTCGTGAATGAGCTCCAGCATCTCGGCGGTAAGCAGCCAGCCTTCGCCCATCTTGTTGCCGTCACCCAGATAACCCTGCACCAGCTTGTGCAGGCGGCTGAAGTTGCAGGGAGCGTGGAAGCGGCCGTGTTTGTTCATGGTTTCAATCATGAGGTTCTGGCAGCCCTCCATCCAGCGGTGGCCGATGCCGCAGGCGAACTTCTTCACCCACTTGCCGCCGTAGAGGTCTACGTCAACCTCGCGGTTATGCACTTTGAAGATGGCGAAGTCTAAAAGGCCGGGGATAACCGGCTCAGCGCCCTCGGAGAGGAGAAACTTTTCCAGCTCGTTGTTGCCAAGAGGGGAATACTTTACATAGATTTCGCCCACAATGCCGATGCGGGGCTTGTCGGTTTTCTCAATGGGGATGGCGGCGAAACGGTCAAGAATTTTGGTAAAGTACCCCGGCAGGGATTTTTTCGAGAGTCCCTTGCCCTGCTCGAAGGCATCAAGCATCATGGTCATGCAGTCCTCAATGACACTGTCAGTTTCGCCTGCATTGATTTCGTAAGGGCGGCACTGGTTGGCGGCGTTCATCATCACGTCACCGTAGAGCACGCAGAAAATCATGCGGATTAAGTCGTTCAGCCCCAGCTTGAAGCCGGGGTTGTTCTCTAAGCCCGAGAGGTTGAGCGAGATGACCGGCACGTGACCGTAACCGGATTTATCCAGCGCCTTGCGCAGCAGGTGAATATAATTGGAGGCGCGGCAGCCGCCGCCGGTCTGCGTGATGGCGAGGGCGACTTTATTCTGGTCGTAGTCGCCGGATTTCAGCGCATCGAGAAACTGACCGATGACCAAAAGCGCCGGATAGCAGGTGTCGTTGTGGACATATTTGAGGCCTTCATCCACGATGCTGCGGTGGTTTGTGTTGAGGATTTCCATGTTAAAGCCCTTGCGGTTCATCATGCGAATGAGCATGGTGAAGTGCATGGGAAGCATCTGGGGCACGAGGATTTTGTAGCCCTCTTGGCGCATTTCTTCCGTGAAGAGGAGACGTCCGTTGTCGTCATAAACCAGCTTAGCCATTGCGCTCACCTGCCTTTCTTGCTGCTACAGCAGCCATGAGAGAGCGCACGCGGATTTTCACAGCGCCGAGGTTGCTGATGTCGTCAATTTTGAGTTGAGTATAAAGCTTACCGCCGGATTCGAGAATCAGCCGCAGCTCGTCCGTGGTGATGGCATCCGTGCCGCAGCCGAAGCTGACGAGCTGAATCATCTGCATGTCGTCCTGCGTGCAGACATAGCGGGCGGCGTTGTACATGCGGCTCTGGTACGTCCACTGGTCGAGCACGGTGCGCCGCTCCTTGCCCATGTGGTGGTGCACCGCATCCTCCGTGATGAGCACGAAGCCGAAGCCCGTAATCATGTCGTTGATGCCGTGGTTAATCTCGGGGTCAATGTGATAGGGGCGGCCGGAAACGACGAGGATGGGCATGTCATGCGCACGGGCGTAGGTGATATACTCCTCGGCAGTGCGGCGCAGATCGTTGATAAACCGGGCATAGGCGGTATAGGCCGCATCGACGGCGGCTTTCGTCTCCGCCGCTGGAATTTGGAAGTGCTCAGAAAAATAAGCCGCTGCTCTGGGCGCAAAGCCCTTGCGGTTGTGCAGGCCGAAGTAGGGGAAGTGGTAGGCGGTTCTCTGGAGCTTGGGCATGTTTGCGCCCAAAAGCTCAGGATAATAAGCGACAACGGGGCAGTTATAGCAGTTGTCGCCGATGTTTTCGTCAAAGTTATAGGGCATGCAGGGCAGGAAAATCCAGTCCACGCCCGCCTCCACCAGCGCATCGCAGTGACCGTGCATGAGCTTGGCGGGGTAGCACACCGTGTCCGATGGAATGGTGCTTTGTCCCTGCAAATACAGGCTGCGAGAGGAATCGGGGGAGAGGACGACTTCGAAATTGAGCTTGGTCAAAAAGGCGAACCAGAACGGCAGGTTTTCCACATGATTGAGCCCGAAGGGCAGACCGACTCTGCCCCTTGCGCCGCTGCCGCCGCCGTTGCCCGTCAAGGCACGGAGCTTTTTGTATTTATAGGAGAACATATCCGGCGTGCCCGCCTTCTCCTTGCCGAGCGGGCGGGAGCAGCGGTTGCCGGAGATAAAGCGCCGCCCGCCGTCGAAGCTGTTGACGGTGAGCGAGCAGTGGTTGTTGCAAAGGTTGCAGGTGGCGGGCTTCGCCGCATGGGCGAAGTGTGCAAGCTGTTCGGCGGAGAGCAGGGTGCTCTGCTCCGGCGCAAGCTGCTGTGCGGCAAGGGCTGCGCCATAAGCGCCCATGACACCGGCGATGGTGGGGCGGGTGACGTTTCGCGCAAGCTCCATTTCAAAGGCACGCAGCACCGCATCGTTGAGGAACGTGCCGCCCTGCACCACGATATGCTGCCCCAAATCATCGGCGGAGGCGGCTCGAATGACCTTGTAAACCGCATTTTTCACTACAGAGATAGAAAGCCCCGCCGAAATGTCCTCCACGGTTGCTCCGTCCTTTTGCGCCTGCTTGACGGAGGAATTCATGAATACGGTACAGCGCGAACCGAGGTTCACCGGATGTTGGGAGAGCAGCCCGATTTTGGAAAAATCGGAAATATCCTGCCCCAACGCCTTGGAAAAGGTTTCCACAAAGCTGCCGCAGCCGGAGGAACAGGCCTCGTTGAGCATGATGGAATCCACCGCACCGTGGCGGATTTTGAAGCACTTCATGTCCTGCCCGCCGATGTCGATAATGAAATCAACCTCCGGCTCGAAGTGCCGTGCGGCATAAAAGTGCGCCATGGTTTCCACCAAGCCCAAATCGCAGGAAAAGGCGTTCTTAATCAAATCCTCGCCATAGCCGGTGACGGCGCTGCCGCAGATTTTGATGCGGTCGCCGCAGAGGGAGTAAATCTCGCCGAGCTGCGCCCGCACAATGGATACGGGGTTGCCGAGGTTGCTGTTGTAGTACTGGTAAAGTATCCCGCCATCCTCGGCAAGCAGAACGATTTTCGTAGTGGTGCTGCCTGCGTCAATGCCCAAGTAAGCCGAGCCCGTGTAGGTGGCGGCATCCACGGTGGGTGGACGCTTGGCGTTGTGCCGCTCCAAAAAGGCGGCGTACTCGCTCTCGTCGTGAAACAGCGGCGGCATGGCATCCACCGTCACGTTCTCGCCCACGGAGGACTCAAGCAGATGCAGGGTCTCGTCAAAGGACACCGGCGCAAAATCGCCGGAGCAAATGGCGGCGCCGATGGCGGCGAAACAGTCGCCATTGGCGGGGAAGATGGCGTGCGCCTCGTCGAGCTTGAGTGTCTCCACAAAGCGATTGCGCAGTCCCGTCAAGAAGGTGAGCGGCCCGCCGAGAAACACGATGGTGCCCGTGAGCTCCCGTCCTTGCGTCAGGCCGCCGACGGTCTGGTCAACCACCGCCTGGAAAATCGAGGCTGCGATATCTTCCCGCCGACCGCCCTGGTTCAAAATCGGCTGAATGTCGGTTTTGGCGAACACGCCGCAGCGGGAGGCGATGGGGTAGATTTTTTCGTAGTTGAGCGACAGGGTGTCCAGCTCGGACACGGTTACGTCCATGAGCGTTGCCATCTGGTCAATAAACGCACCGGTGCCACCTGCGCAGGAGCCGTTCATCCGTTCCTCGAGTGCGCCGCCAAAGAAGATGATTTTCGCATCCTCGCCGCCCAGCTCAATCACGGCATCTGTCTGTGGGAAATGGAAGTCAACGGCGGCGGCGGTGGCATAAACCTCCTGTACAAAGTCGATGCCGCTGGCCTTGGAAACACCGAGCCCTGCCGAGCCGGTGATGGATAATTGCACCATTTCACCTGCATATTGGGGCGCAATGGAGCGCAAAATTTCGCTGGCCTTCTCCCGCACCTTTGAAAAATGGCGCTCGTAAGACCGAAACAGCAAATTATGATTTTCATCCAGCACAACGACCTTTACGGTCGTAGAGCCGATGTCAATGCCAATGCGATAGTTCATCAATCTATTCAAACCTTTCTGTCATGGACAGCGTCGTGCAATTGCGCAATTCTAAAAACATATTATATAATATATGGCCAAACAATTCAAGTAGAAGATAAAACTTGTTCCCGCAGGGGGGTGCAACTTCATCTTGCCAAAGTCTTGGAATTTTGGTATAATGAGAGGAACGAAATCGGGAGGGATGCACAATGGTACGCTGCAACAAAAATGGCATGGTTTTCCAAAACAGTGCCTTGACACAGGCGGGTTTTGGCGCAGAGAGCGGCAGAGCGAAAACCATGGCCTATGGTATCTTGGCGGCACACAATCAGAGCGGGAATATGAGCGAGCTTCAGCTACGCTTTGATGCGCTGGCAAGCCATGATATTACTTACGTGGGCATCGTGCAAACCGCCAGAGCATCCGGCTTGACGGAGTTTCCCGTGCCCTACGTGCTCACCAACTGCCATAACTCCCTGTGCGCCGTGGGTGGCACGATTAACGAGGACGACCATGTGTTTGGCCTCTCCGCCGCCAAAAAATACGGCGGCGAGTTCGTTCCCGCCCATGTTGCGGTGATTCACTCCTATATGCGCGAGCGTTATGCGGGCGTTGGCAAAATGATTATCGGCTCGGACAGTCACACCCGCTACGGCGCTTTCGGCACGATGGCGATTGGCGAGGGCGGCCCTGAGCTTGCCCGCCAGCTGCTGCGCAAAACCTACGACATTGCCTATCCGCCGGTGATTGCGGTCTACCTCGAAAACGCACCCCGCCCCGGTGTCGGCCCGCAGGATGTGGCGCTGGCGCTGATTGGGGAGACGTTTAAGAGCGGATTCTTGAAGAATGCCGTGCTGGAGTTTTTTGGCCCCGGTTTGGCGAACATCTCCATGGATTACCGCAGCGGCATCGACGTGATGACAACGGAGAGCACCTGCCTCTCCAGCATCTGGGCGACGGATGCCCGAACAGAAGAGACCCTGCGCATCCTCGGCCGCAGCGATGAGCACAAAACCCTTGCGCCGCAGGAGGGCGCTTACTATGATGCAGCGGTGTTCATCGACTTGGCACAGGTCGAGCCCATGATTGCGCTGCCCTTCCACCCCAGCAACGCCTACCCCATTCGGGTGTTCAAGGAGAACATGAGCGATTTGCTTCACCAAGTGGATTTGGACGCCAGAGAGCAGCTCGGTGCGCCGGAGGACACGCCGAGCCTTCTAAATAAAATCCGTGACGGCAAGTTCCACATTGACCAAGGCGTGGTGGCCGGTTGCTCCGGCGGCACGGCGCAGAATCTGCGGCGGGTGGCCGAGGTGCTCAAGGGCGGCTCGACAGGCAGCGGCGACTTCTGGCTCTCCTGCTATGCGGGCAGTCAGCCGATTTTGATGGACTTGACTCGCATCGGTGCGGTGAACGACTTGATGGCGGCGGGCGTGAGCGTGCGCTCCTGCTTCTGCGGGCCTTGCTTTGGTGCGGGAGATACCCCCGCCAACGGTGCGTTCTCCATTCGTCACTCTACCCGCAATTTTGCCAACCGCGAAGGTAGCAAGCCCGGCGACGGGCAGATTTCCTACGTAGCGCTCATGGATGCCCGCAGCATTGCGGCCACTGCCCGCAACGGCGGCGTGCTCACGGCGGCGACGGAGCTGGATGCGTTCCCCGCCGACGAGCTGGAGGAAGCGTTCCAATACGACGACTCCGCTTACAAAGCCCGCATTTATATGGGCGTGGGCCAGCCGCAACCGGAGAGCGAGTTGACCTTCGGCCCGAACATCGCCGACTGGCCGACGCAGATTCCCCTGCCGGAGAACCTGCGGCTTACAGTCTGCGCCGCCATTTACGACCCCGTGACTACCACAGACGAGCTGATTCCCTCGGGCGAGACCAGCTCTTACCGCTCCAATCCCCTGCGGCTGGCGGAATTCACCCTCTCCCGCAAAGACCCAAAATACGTGGGACGAGCCAAGACCGTGCAGGCGAAGGAACTCGCCCGTCGTGCCGCAAACGAGGAAGACATGGCTTTCGGCAGCATCGTGATGGCGCTCAAACCCGGCGACGGCTCGGCGCGCGAGCAGGCGGCCTCCTGCCAGCGGGTGCTGGGCGGCTGCGCAAACCTCGCCGAAGAGTACGCCACGAAGCGCTATCGCTCCAACGTGGTCAACTGGGGCATGTTGCCCTTTGTGGCGGCGGAGCTTGCCAAATACAACATTCAGCCCGACGACGAAATTGAGATTCGGGGTATTCGCACGCTGCTCAAAGGTGACGGCGAAGAAATTACCGCCACGCTGATGCAAGGCGAAAAGCAACAGCCGATTCCCCTGCGGCTGCCGAGCATGACCCGTGAGGAACGGGACATTGTGCTGGCGGGCTGTCTGATTAATTACTACAAATAGCAGAGAAATAACACGCAGTGTTGCGTAGAGGGCATAATCCAAACACCATGAAGGAGAACACATGAAAAAGCTAGTCCCCATCCTTTTATCCCTGCTTATCTTAGCTGGCTGTGCGCCGCAAGCACAGGAGACACCAGCGCCTGCGCCGTCTCCCACGCCGCAGATGGTGCAGACCGAAACGTCCGCTGCGCTCAACATTGTTGCGACCAGCTACCCCGTCTACATGCTCACAAAGGAGCTGGCCAAGGGCACGGAGCATACTGTGACCCTGCTTGTCAAGGACAGCGTGAGCTGCCTCCATGATTACACGCTGACCACCAACGACATGAAACTGTTGGAATCAGCAGATGTGCTGGTGATGAACGGCGCAGGGTTGGAGGACTTTATGAGCTCTGCTATTGCGGCCGTTGGCGACAAACTGACCGTGATTGACAGCTCTGCATATTTGGATGTTTTCTACTTCGTGGGAGAGGATGACCACACACATGAGGACGACCACGACCACAGCCATGACCACGACCACAGCCATGACCACGACCACAGCCATGACCACGACCATGACTATCCATACGGCTTTGACCCGCATTTTTGGATGGATTTGAGTTATTACTTTGCGATGGGCGATGAAATCACCTATTCCTTGCAAATTCTTGACGAGGAAAACGCTGCTGTCTATGAAGAAAACCTGCATCAGCTCTATATCCAGATGGTTACCATAGACAGCCAGATGCTCGACATGGCGAAAAAAGGCGGAGAGATTATCACCTTCCACGATGGCTTTTTCTGGTTCGCTTTCCGCTATAATCTGACCATTCTCCGCTCCATCGAGGAGGAAGCGGGTAGCGAGGCATCCGCCAAGGATATCGCAGAAATTATCAGCCTCGTACGGGAGCATGAGCTAGAGGCCATCTACGTGGAACGCTTCGGCTCGACCGCCACTGCCGAGGCCATCGCAAGGGAGACCAGCGTGGAAGTACGCACGCTCGACATGTGCATGAGCGGCGAGGAGGATGAGTCCTTTGGCGATTATCTGGAGAGAATCAAGCAAAACCTGGCTATCATAACAGGGGACGTGACGGAATGAACCAAAAACCAAGCCACAGTTGCCCCATCTGCGAGAATAGAAACACCTGCGACCTGAACGTCCGAAACTTTTCCCTGTCTCACAGCGGGGAAAAGCTTCTGGAGCAGGTGAGTTTTACTGTACACTGCGGCGAGCTTGTTGCCATCATCGGCCCCAACGGGGCGGGCAAAAGCTCGCTGTTTCGTGCTATTTTGAACGACCTCCCCTACGAGGGAGAGGTATCCTTCAGCGGACATGACGGCAGGAAAAAACCGCCCCGCATCGGCTATGTGCCGCAGCTCTCGAGCCTCGATAAGAGCGATCCGGTGACGGTGTACGACTTCTTCGCTGCGGCCACTTCCAAGAGCCCGGTGTGCTTTTGGAAGAGCAAAAAGACCCATGAGACCGTGCGGGCAGCGCTCGCCAGAGTGAACATGAACGGCTTGATGGAACGGCGGCTGGGACATCTCTCCGGCGGCGAGCTGCAGCGCATGCTGCTGGCGCTGGCATTGGAGCCGATGCCCAATGTGCTCCTGCTGGACGAGCCTTTTTCCGGCGTGGATGCCGAGGGCGAGGGTGCATTGATGGCGCTATTGGACGAGCTGCGGGCGCAGTACCACCTGTCCATCATGCTCTCCACGCATAATTTCGCAATGCTGCCCGGCTACGCCGACCGTGTCCTCCTGCTGAAAAACACCATTTTGGAGGACGGCTCGCCGGAGCAGGTGCTCCACTCCCGCACCTTTTTCAACACCTTCCACCTGCGGGAAGGGAGGGAGTCGTAATGCGGTGGCTGAGCCTTGGTTTCATGAAAAACGCCTTTGCGGCGGTGCTGGTGATTGCGCCGCTCTTTGGCTTGCTGTCCACGCAAATCGTCTCCCGCCGCATGTCCTTTTTCTCTGATGCGCTGGGGCACAGCGCTTTCACCGGCATTGCCATCGGCGTGCTCTGCGGGCTGGGAGAACCCATGTGGGGGGCTTGCATCTTCGCCGTATTTTTCGCTCTGCTCTTCACCTTCGTGCGCAGCAAAACCGGCATGGCCAGCGACACGGTCATTGGTGTGTTTTCCTCGGCGGCGGTGGCCATGGGCATCTTCATCGCCACCTTTGGCGGCAAGAGTTTCACCAAGTTCAACAGCCTGCTCATCGGTGATATTTTGAGCGTGCAGCCGTCGAGAATCGTCTTGCTGCTCGTGATTTTGGCACTGGTTGTTGTGTTTTACGCCCTGTGCTATAACCAACTGCTCGTCATGACCCTGCATCAGCCGTTGGCGAAAAGCCGCGGAATTTCGGTCACTCTGTTTGAAGGGCTGTTTTCCGCCCTCATCGCTGTGGTGGTAACGGTTTCCATGACCTGGGTGGGCTTGCTGGTGATAAACTCCATGTTGGTGCTGCCTGCGGCGGGCGCTCGAAATCGGGCGAGGAACACCCGCCAGTATCATCTGATTTCCATTGTCGGTGCACTGGTTTGCGGCATTTTGGGTCTGTATACAAGCTATCAAATTGGCGCCTCCACCGGCGCAACGATTACGCTCTATCTGACGGGCTACTTTGCCCTGTCCTTCTTCTTCCGGCGCAAATGAGGACACTATTTCTGTTTGCGCTGGGTCTGGCGGCGGCCTGTGCGCTAGGGGTGTACCTGCTGGGGCAGGGGCAGCTGCCCCTTGCGGCGGCGGTGGCACTGCTTGCGGGGCTGCTTTTCCTCTTGCTGCGTAAGGAGCAGTTGCGCCGTCCGACGGTGGTGCTGTTGGGTGCAACGCTGGGTTTTGCCTGGCTCTGGGGATACAGCGGCGTGATGTTTCGGGAGGCGGAGACCCTCCACGAACAGCGTCTGCCCCTTACCGTGATTGCGCAGGATTACCCAAGACCATGGGGTACGGAGCGCCTGTCGGTGACCGTCACGATGACCTCGCCTGGCGGGCAAGAGCGCACGGCGCAGCTGCGCTATCCCAAAACTGTGGAGGGCGTTGCTCCGGGCAGCGAGCTCAGCGGTATTATGCTCGTGCGTGACAGCCGCTGGGCGTACAGCGAGGAGAGCTACTACGAGCCGTCTATCGGCTTGAGCTTCGTGCTCTACGCCCAAGGTAGTCCGGAGGTTATCCAAGGCGAGCGCAGCTTATCGCACCTGCCGAATGAGCTTGTTCATCAAGCGGGTGAGCGGATGGATCTGCTCTTCGGCGAGGAATCCTTCTTTTTTCGAGGCTTGCTGCTAGGCGACAAAACCGGACTGACTCCGGGGTGGAAGGGCTATTTCAATCGCAGCGGCTTGGCGCACATTATAGTGGTTTCCGGCATGCATATCAGCTTTTTGGTTTCGATGGTTGCGCTGCTGGCAAAGAAAAACCTCCGTGTGAAAACGGCGCTGGCGCTGGGTATCCTGCTGGTGTACATGCCACTGGTAGGCTTGAGCCCCTCCGTGCTGCGGGCGGGGGTTTTGTGGATACTGCTGCTCATCGCTCCGCTGTTCGGGCGGGAGCGGGACTCGCTCACCAGCGTGGGCGCAGCACTGCTCTTGACTCTGCTGCAAAACCCCTTCGCCATCGCCAGCTGGAGCTTGCAACTCTCGTATGGTTCGGTGCTGGGCATTTTACTGTTTGCCGGCGGCATGCAAAGCCGCTTTCGGGTGGGTTATGAAAAGGTCAAACGGCCGAAAGTCAAACGCATTTTGAACGGTGCGACCTCCAGCATAGCCGTCTCACTGAGCGCCCTCGTGTTCACCACGCCGTTGCTGGCGCTCTACGTCGGGCAGGTGAATCTGCTGTCGGTGCTGGCGAACCTGCTGGTGATTTTGCCCAGCTCCGCCGCTTTTGTGATGGGGCTTGCAGCGCTGCTGCTCAGTTTGATTTTCATGCCGCTCGCTCTGCTACTGGGCGGGCTGGCAAGCATCGTCGGCGCATGGGTGCTACTGGTAGTGAAAACCGTGGGCGGGATGCCCTTTGCGGCGATTACCATGCACGTCGACCTCTATCGTATGTGGTTTATTTTTGCATACAGCCTTGCACTGCTTTTCATTTTCGCACGAAAAAAACTTGCCATTCGCCCCGTGATTCCGGCGGCCTCGGCGACAATTTTGCTGCTGTGCTGCATGCTGCTGGAGAGCGTCGCTTTCACTGCGCAGGGCGTGCGCATTGCCGCACTCGACGTAGGGCAGGGACAGAGCGTGTTTGTGCAAGCGGGGGATTTCACTCTGCTCATGGACTGCGGCGGGAGCTCCTCCTTTGAGGCGGCGGAGCGTGCGGCAGATTACCTGCGCAGCGCCGGAGAGAGCCGCCTAGACCTGCTGGTGCTCAGTCACTACGACAAGGATCACGCCGGGGGCATTCCCATACTGCTTGAGTGGGTGGACGTGGGTCTGCTCGCCCTGCCGGACAACAGCGCCGACAATCGGCTGCGACAGGACATTGAAGCGGCGGCGCTGGCCACCGGAACGGAGATTCTCTATGTCACCGCCGATTTTCGCCTGTCGAACGACCTCTGTGAAGTAACGCTTTATGCGCCCTTTAGTGGCGCAAGCTCCAACGAGTCGGGTGTGTGCATGCTGTTCTCACAAGGGGATTTTGATGTGCTCATCACGGGTGACGTGAACATGGAAATGGAACGGCGGCTGGTGAAATATGGCAGCCTGCCCGACATTGAAGTGTTGGTGGCCGGGCACCACGGCAGCCACTACTCCACCGGCGATGTGCTGCTGGAAGCCGTGCTGCCCGAGCTGGTGCTCATCTCCGTCGGCGCAGACAATTCTTACGGGCATCCACATGAAGATGCGCTGGCTCGTATTGATGCGGCGGGAGCCGTCATCTGGCGCACGGATGTGCAGGGCGATTTGATTGTAACAAGTGAGGAGGTTTTCATGTATGGCCGATAGCAGTTATCAGCAGATGAAGCAGAGCCTCGCCAATGGGGAGGCGGCGCAGCTGTACCTTTTCTATGGCGAAGAGGCCTATTTGCGGGAATATTATATGAGCCAAATCAAAAAGCTCCTCCTGCCTGCGGGTATGGAGGCGTTCAACCTCCACGAGATTAACGGCAAGGAGTTCACCGTTGAGCGACTGGAGCAGGACATCGACTGCCTGCCCATGATGAGCGAGCGCACCTTGATTGTGGTGACGGACTTCGATATCTTCAAGGCAAACGAGGAGGTGCGCAAGCGGCTGGAGCAGCTCTTTGAGAGCCTGCCCGACTACGTGTGCCTGCTCTTTCACTACGATATCTTGGAGTACAAACCCGATGCCCGCATGAAACTGACCGCCGCTTTCAAAAAGTATGGCCACATCGTGCCCTTCGTGCGGCAGGAGCGCAGCGACCTCGTGGCATGGATAAAGCGCCGCTTCAAGGTGGACGGCCATGAAATCGACAGCAAGCTGGCCGAGTATTTGATTTTCCTCTGCGGTGATTTGATGCACAATCTGGTTTCGGAAATCGGAAAAATCTCCTCCTATGCGCAGGGGCACGCCATTACCCGCAGCGACATTGACGAGGTAGCAGCCCCGCAGATTGATGCAGTGGTGTTCACGCTCACAGATGCCTTTTCCCAACGGGACTTTGACAAAGCCTTTCGCACGCTGACCGACCTCTACCATATGCAGGAGGCACCGATTAAGCTGCTGGCGGTCATCGGTCGGCAGTTGCGGCAAATCTACGCTGCTCGCCTTTGCGTCGACCAGACCAAGGGCAGCCGCCACTTGATGGAGCTGTTCGGTATGCGCTCATCCTATCCGGCGGAAAAGCTTATGGGCTACGGACGGCGGTTTTCATACACATGGTGCGTGGAGGCCGTGCGCAAGGCGGCGCAAACCGACCTCGCCATGAAGAGCACCGGACGGGACGGGGAAGAGCTGCTGACAGAAATGCTATTGGAGTTGGCGTTGACATGCTGAAAATCAAGGAGGCTATTGTTGTCGAGGGCCGCTATGACAAAAACACGCTCTCTCAGCTGGTAGATACTCTTATCGTGGACATCGGCGGCTTCGCCGTGTTCAAAAGCAGTGAGCGGGTGGCGCTGCTGCGGCGGCTCGCCGCAGCACGCGGGCTGGTGATTCTCACTGACAGCGACGGCGCAGGCTTTGTCATCCGCAACTACCTCAAGGGCGCACTGCCCAAGGAGGGCGTGAAACACGCCTACATCCCCGACGTTGCGGGCAAGGAACGGCGCAAACGCAAGGGCTCCAGCGAGGGGAAGCTCGGCGTGGAGGGCATGAGCCCGGAGATTATTTATGATTCCCTTCGGCGAGTGGGCGTGACAATTCTTGACGGGGAAGCTTCGCCACAAATGGAGAAGGCAGCCATCACAAAGGGCAATCTCTACGAGGACGGCCTCACCGGTGGTGAGGGCAGCGCACAGCTGCGCAAAATCCTCCTGCACCAATTGGAATTACCGGAGCATCTGTCCACCAACGCACTGGTGGAGGTGCTCAACACTTTTTATACGGCGGAGGAATACCATGAAGCAGTCCAAAAAGCAAAGCATTCATAAAGGGCACCGGGAGCGGGTGAAGGACGAATTTCGAGAGAACCGTCTGGCGGGCACAAGGGATTATCGCATGTTGGAAATGCTGTTGTTTTATGCGATTCCAAATGGCGACGTGAATCCACTGGCTCACCAACTTATTGAGCGCTTCGGGAGCCTTGCCGGCGTGCTGGAAGCCAGCGAAGAAGAACTGACAAAGCTGGAGGGCATCGGCGCACACACGGCGCTACTGTTCCAGCTGAGCTTGGAAATCGGCAAGCGTTACCAGCTCGCCAAGGGCAGTATGCGGGAGATTTTGCGCACGGTGGAGGACTATTTCGAGGTGCTGCGGGGATACTTTTTCGGGGCGCGCAACGAGGTGGTGTATATGGTTTGCATGGATGCCAAGGGTAAGCTTCTCTCGGTGAATAAAATCACGGAAGGCACTTTTCACGCCGCTGAAATCGTCACCCGCAAGGTGGTGGAGGCGGTGATTGCCGTCAATGCGGTGAAAGTGGTGCTGGCGCACAACCACGTCAGCGAGCTAGCCTTCCCCTCGACAGAGGATAAGATGACGACCTACCACGTGCGTGATGTGCTGGTGCCGCTGGGCGTCTACTTGCTCGACCATTTGATTATCGTCCACGACGATTGCGTGTCCATGATGGAGAGCGGAGAGTATCAATTTGAGTATTCCTGCTGAAAAAAGCAAAATAGGCTTGCAATCGAACATTAGTTCTGCTATAATAGATGCCATGATAAGGAGGTGAGGTTTATGCCGGAATTTCAAGTGGTAAGCGAATACGAGCCGGCGGGCGACCAGCCGGAGGCCATTGCGGCGCTGGCGAAGGGTATCCAGTCCGGCATTGACGAGCAGATTTTGCTTGGTGTCACCGGATCGGGCAAAACCTACACCATGGCGAAGGTGATTGAAAAGCTTGGCCGTCCTGCACTGGTGCTGGCGCACAACAAGACCCTTGCCGCCCAGCTCTGCGCCGAGTTTCGAGAATTTTTCCCGCACAATGCGGTGGAATATTTCGTTTCCTATTACGACTACTATCAGCCGGAGGCCTACATCCCCCACACGGATACCTTTATTGAAAAGGATGCCTCCATCAACGATGAAATCGAGCGCCTGCGCCACAGCGCGACGGCTAGCTTGTTTGAGCGCCGTGACGTGATTGTGGTGGCCTCCGTGTCTTGTATCTACGGTCTGGGCGACCCGATTGACTACTCTAGCATGGTGGTCTCCCTCCGTCCCGGCATGGAGAAAAAGCGGGACGACCTGCTGCGTAAGCTGGTGGAAATCCGCTACGAGCGCAACGACATCGCCTTTGAGCGCAACATGTTCCGCGTGCGGGGCGACACGGTGGAGATTTTCCCCGTGTACAGCCAGGATAAGGCGATTCGCGTGGAGTTCTTTGGCGATGAAATTGACCGTATTTCTGAGGTTAACGTGGTCACCGGCGTGCCGACAAAGGTGCTGGGGCACGTGGCGATTTACCCCGCCAGCCACTATGTTTCCACGCCGGAAAAGCTCAACCAAGCCATCGTTGAGATTGAAGAGGAGCTTGCCGGGCGGCTGAAATATTTTGAGGACAACGACAAGTTTGTCGAGGCGCAGCGGCTCAAGCAGCGTGTATATTACGATGTGGAAATGATTCGGGAGCTGGGCTATTGCAGCGGTATCGAGAACTACTCCCGTGTGATTTCTGGCCGTGAGCAGGGTTCGCCACCGATGACGCTTTTGGACTATTTCCCCGACGATTTTCTCCTCTTCGTGGACGAATCCCATGTGAGTCTGCCGCAGGTGCGGGCGATGTACGCCGGCGACCGCTCCCGCAAGGAGACGCTGATTGAATACGGCTTCCGCCTGCCCTGTGCCTTCGATAACCGCCCGCTGAAATTCGAAGAATTTCTGGAGCGGGTGCACCAGCGGGTCTACGTTTCGGCAACGCCTGCGCCCTATGAGCGGGAGCGGGCGGGGCAGATTGTGGAGCAGGTGATTCGCCCCACGGGTTTACTCGACCCGGAGGTTGAGGTGCGGCCTGTGGCCGACCAGATTGATGACCTGCTGGGAGAAATCAGCCTGCGCACCGAGCGCAATGAGCGGGTGCTGGTGACGACGCTGACGAAGAAAATGGCGGAGGACTTGACCGCCTATTTGAAGGGCTCTGGCGTGCGGGTACGTTATATGCACCACGGCGTAGACACCATCGAGCGCATGGAAATCCTGCGGGATTTGCGCATGGGCGTGTTTGACGTGCTGGTGGGCATTAATCTACTGCGCGAGGGACTTGACCTGCCTGAAGTCTCCCTCGTTGCGATTCTGGATGCGGACAAGGAGGGATTTCTACGCAGCGGAACGAGCCTCATTCAGACCACCGGCCGCGCCGCCCGCAATGCCCACGGCAAGGTGATTATGTACGCCGACAAGCGCACGCCGTCAATGGAAATGGCCATCGGTGAGACGGAGCGCCGCCGTGCAATTCAAATGAAATTCAACGAGAAAAACGGCATCGTGCCCACGACCATTTTGAAGTCGGTGCGCAACCTGCTGGAGATTTCCAAGGACGCCGCCGAGGATGTATTCAAGCAGGACGGTAGCAAGCTCACGAAAAGCGAGCGTGCCGCCGCCATCACGAAGCTGGAAAAAGAGATGCGGGAAGCATCGAAAATGCTGGAGTTCGAGTACGCCGCCCTGCTGCGTGACCGCATCATCGAACTTCGGGGGAAAGCATGAGAATAAGCGGCTGAGAGACTGTGAAGTATGAGAGGCAAGAAAATATGATTGACCAAATTCGAATCAAAGGCGCACGGGAAAATAACCTAAAAAATATCGACATCAACATCCCCAGAGACAAGCTGGTGGTGCTCACCGGCGTGTCCGGCTCGGGCAAGACCAGCCTTGCCTTTGAGACCATTTACGCCGAGGGGCAGCGCCGCTATGTCGAGAGCCTGTCGTCTTACGCCCGCATGTTTTTGGGGCAGATGGAAAAGCCGGATGTGGACTACATTGAGGGGCTCTCGCCCGCCATTTCCATCGACCAGAAAACCACGAGCAAAAACCCCCGCTCCACCGTCGGCACGGTGACGGAAATTTACGATTACCTGCGCCTGCTCTGGGCACGGGTGGGCACGCCGCATTGCCCGAAGTGCGGTAAGGTCATCGAACAGCAGACCATCGACCAGATTATCGATCAGCTCATGAAGCTGGAGGTGGGCACCCGCTTGCAGGTGCTTGCGCCCGTGGTGAAAAGCCGTAAGGGCGAGCACACGAAGATTCTGGAGGATGCCCAGAAAAGCGGCTATGTCCGTGCCCGGGTGGACGGCAGCACTTACGAGCTGACCGAGGAAATCAAGCTAGATAAAAACAAAAAGCACAGCATCGAAATCGTCATTGACCGTCTTGTGATGAAGGAGGATATCACCCGCCGTCTCACCGACTCGGTGGAAATTGCCGCCAATTTGAGCGGCGGTCTGGTGCTCATCAATCTAGTAGAAGAGGACAGGGATTTGCTGTTCTCGCAAAACTATGCCTGCGAGGACTGTGGCATCTCCATTGAGGAGCTCTCACCCCGCATGTTTTCGTTCAACAACCCATATGGTGCCTGCCCGACTTGCTCGGGATTGGGTGCGCAGCTTGTGTTTGACCCCGACCTCATCGTGCCGGATCAGAGCAAATCGTTGCAGGACGGTGCCATTGTCGCCAGCGGTTGGAACAATGTGCGGGGCGACTCCATCGCCCGCATGTATTTTGAGGCCATGTCGAAAAAATACCGATTCAAGCTCACCGTGCCATACAGTGAGCTGCCCGACGAGGCGAAGGACGTGCTCATGTACGGCACAAAAGGGGAGAAGCTCACCCTTATCTACGATCGCGGTACCCATAAGGGCACTTTTGAGCAAGCCTTTGAAGGCATCATCCCCAATCAAGAGCGCCGCTTTCGGGAGACGCAGAGCGACGGCGTAAAGCGGGAGATGGAGGAGGTCATGAGCGAGTGCCCCTGCCCGACCTGCCAGGGCAAGCGGCTGAAAAAGGAGGCGTTGGCGGTTACCGTCGGCGGCAGTTCCATTTTTGACTACACAGCCAGATCGATTGCGGAGGCGCTGGACTTTTTGGACAGCGTGAGCTTCACAGAGCAGCAGGGTCTAATTGCGGCGCAAATCGTCAAGGAAATCCGCACAAGGCTGGGCTTTTTGGACAGTGTGGGGTTGTCTTACCTCACCCTGTCTCGCCAAGCGGGCACGCTCTCCGGCGGCGAGGCACAGCGGATTCGCCTCGCTACGCAAATTGGCTCATCCCTCATGGGGGTGTTGTATATTTTGGATGAGCCCTCCATCGGCCTGCACCAGCGGGACAATGGCAAGCTGCTGGCGACGCTGCGCAACCTGCGTGACCTCGGCAATACCCTTCTGGTGGTGGAGCACGACGAAGACACGATGCGGGCGGCGGATCATGTCATCGACATCGGCCCCGGCGCAGGTGTAAACGGCGGCGAGGTGATTGCGCAGGGGACGGCAGAGGAGATTATGGAAAATGAAGCCTCCATCACCGGGGCATACCTCTCCGGGCGGCTGAAAATTCCGGTGCCTAAGACCCGCCGTGCGGGCAACGGGAAATTCCTTTCCATTCACGGCGCAAGCGAGAACAACCTCAAGGATGTGGACGTTGACATTCCGCTGGGCAGTTTCACCTGCGTCACCGGTGTGTCCGGCTCGGGGAAATCCTCGCTGGTCAACGAGATTATTTACAAAAAACTGGCGGCAGAGCTCAACCGTGCCAAGCTCCGCCCCGGCAAGCATGTGTCCATGGAGGGCTTGGAGCATCTGGACAAAATCATCAGCATCGACCAGTCACCCATCGGCCGCACGCCCCGTTCTAATCCTGCCACCTACACGGGGCTGTTCAACGACATTCGCGACCTCTTCGCCTCCACGCCGGATGCAAAAAGCCGGGGCTATGCCGCCGGACGGTTCTCCTTCAACATCCGTGGCGGCCGCTGCGAGGCCTGTACCGGCGACGGTCTGCTGAAAATCGAAATGCATTTCCTCCCCGACATTTACGTGCCCTGCGAGGTCTGCAAGGGCAAGCGTTACAACCGGGAAACGCTGGAGGTTCGGTATAAGGGCAAGAGCATTGCCGACGTACTCGCCATGACGGTGGAGGAGGCGCTTCCCTTCTTCGAGCACCTGCCCAGACTCTACAAAAAGCTGAAAACCCTGTACGATGTGGGTTTGAGTTACATCAAGCTCGGTCAGTCCTCCACGACTCTTTCCGGCGGTGAGGCGCAGCGGGTGAAGCTTGCCACGGAGCTTTCCAAACGGGCGACCGACCGCACCTTTTACGTGCTCGACGAGCCGACCACCGGACTGCACACGGCCGACGTGCACAAGTTGCTGGAGGTCTTACAGCAGTTCGTGGAGATGGGCAGCACCGTGCTGGTGATTGAGCACAATTTAGACGTAATCAAAACCGCCGATTATATCATCGACCTCGGCCCCGAGGGCGGCGCAGGTGGCGGCGAGATTCTCTGCGCCGGCACGCCGGAGCACGTGGCGCAGCAGAAAAACTCCTTCACGGGAGAGTATCTGAAAAAGGTACTATAACTATAAAATAATTCGCCGCACCCTCAAAAATCATGGTCATATACTGTACCAAGGAGGGTGAGGGTATATGACCATGCTCATGCACGGCACGGCGGCCTTTGGTCTGGCGACTTATTTCTATTTTGCCCTGCGCCGCTTGTGGCGCAACAGGATTTTGGCCCCGCTATGCGGGATTGGGAGCGTGCTCATGGCGCATTTGGAACCCGTGACAATTGAAGGTGTAGTCGACACAGTCGTTTTCCAGAACAGGGAAAACGGCTACACTGTGCTGCAATTGGATGCGGGAGAAAAAGGCGTGACGGTGGTCGGCATCATGCCCGGCGCAGCCGTGGGCGAGAGCCTCTCCATCGCCGGGCGCTGGATGACGCACCCTAGCTACGGCGAGCAATTCAAGGCGGAGCAAGTGGAGCGGCAAGCGCCCA